>JAEEGF012196282.1_pt1 | contig 59102 bp, 47 predicted proteins | sample 9134171 | NCBI WGS metagenome assembly JAEEGF01 (sample SAMN16246542, study PRJNA631951) | gut metagenome | biome: gut microbiome; feature: rumen; material: AP-attached | host: Bos | place: Iran: Karaj | collected 2018-10 | reverse complement strand
CTACATCTGTTTCTTTTCCTCATTCAGCAGGAATTGTATCAGCATTTTCACAATAGATGCACTTAAAAACACATCATTGCAAAAAAATCACGAACCTAATTCATGGTCAGTCTTGTGTTCAAAAACTCTCTACTGAATGAACGCGTAACATAAATATCATTAAGAACTAAAAGAAATGGTCCCCCTTATGAAGGGGGATTAAGGGGGTTCATAAAATTTAAAACCTCCCCAACCCCTCCTTACGAAGGAGGGCTTATTTATTACATTGACTCGTGGAAGGTACGAGCGATAACCTCCAATTGATGAGCTTTTGATAATTTTGTAAAGTTTACAGCATATCATGAAACTCTGATTGTCAATTGAGGATAATTTTCTGGATGCTCGTATGCATCTTGAAGTAATTCTCTATTTAATACATTTACATTCAAATGGTGTGCTCATTTTTTGAAATATCCAGTCAATAATCCAATCAAATTTGCAATTTGCTCTTCTTTGTCTGCTCAAAGTGTCTTTGGTACAATTGAGAATGTATTTGAGATACCATCTTGAGCATATTCATAATTCAATTTAGCAACTGAATTTAATGAAGCAACTGCTCATGAATGATCACGGCAATGCATTGGATTTGCTCATGGAGCAAATGGTTCTCCAGCTTTTCTACCATCTGGAGTAGCTCAAGTATTATTTCAGTACATTACATTTGATGTGATAGTCAAAAGTGACATTGTTGGATTTGCATTTTTGTATGCTTTGTGAGTTTTTAGTTGTTCAAATAGATATTCAGACATCTCTTTGGCGATGAGGTCTACTCTATCGTCGTCATTTCCATACATTGGGAATTCTCACTCGATTTCGTAATCTACAGCTATTCATCTTTCATCTCGTACTGGTTTTACTTTTGCATATTTGATAGCTGAAAGACTATCTGCTACGATAGAGATTCCAGCTAAACCATAAGCGATATCGATACCATGATGAGTATCTACGAAAGCCATTTGAGCTCTCTCATAGTAATATTTATCATGCATGTAGTGGATGATGTACATAGCTTTGGCATAAACTCTTGCTACTTCTTGCATAGCAATTTTGAAGTTTGCAACTACTTCATCATAATCCAGTACATCTCTATGTTTCAATTCTGGGATAGAATCTACCATCTGGATTCCATGAATTTCATCTTTTCATCCATTGATAGCCAAAAGTAATGTCTTTCCTAAATTACATCTAGCTCCAAAATGTTGGATTCTCTTTCATATTTCTTGATATGATACACAACATGCGATTCAGTAATCATCACTTCATCTAAGTGTCCTCATCATATCATCATTTTCATATTGGATTGATGATGTATCTATAGATACTTGTGTACAGAATCTTTTGAATCATTCTGGTAAACTATCAGACCACAATACTGTCAAATTTGGCTCTGGTGCAGGTCAAAGATTGTACAATGTCTGCAAAAATCTAAATGATGTTTTAGTTACTTTTGTTCTTCAATCATTTAATTTTCCTCCTAATGATTCTGTTACCCAAGTTGGATCTCATCCAAATACTTCATCATAACTTGCTGGTCTAAGATGCCTTACCATTCTTAATTTGATGACGAATTGATCAATCAATTCTTGTGCAGTTTCTTCTGTCAAAGTTCCATCTTTCAAATCTTTTTCGATAAATATATCCAAGAATGATGAAACATTTCCAAGTGACATAGCAGCTCCATCTTGTTCTTTTACGGCTGCTAAGTATGCAAAATATACTCGTTGTACGGCTTCTTTTGCATTTGCAGCTGGCTTTGTTACATCAAAACCATAACTTGCTGCCATTGTGGCTATATCTTTCAAAGCTCTGATTTGATTTGTTACTTCTTCTCTAAGTCTTACTTTGTCTTCATCCATTTCTCCAGAAATCATAGCCTTATCATTTTCTTTTTCTTTGATCAAATAGTCAGTACCATACAATGCTAATCTTCTGTAGTCTCAGATGATCCTACCTCTTGCATAGTTGTCTGGTAATCCAGTAACCAAGTGGTTTGATCTGAATTTTCTGATTTCTTCATCGTATGCATCAAATACAGCATCATTGTGATTTTTTGCATATTTAAATATTTCAATAACTTTTGGATCTAATTCTTTACCTTTTTCTTCTACAGCCTTTTGTACCAAGCGGATTCATCCAAAAGGTTTGATAGCTCTTTTCAATAATTCATCTGTCTGTAATCCAAAAATTACTTCATTATCTTTGTCAATATATCATGGTTTGTGACTTGTAATTGTAGCGATGTGTTCTACATCTACATCTAGACAGCCACCATTGTCTCTCTCTTTTTGCAAAGCTACTTTACAGGCTTCCCAAACCTTTTTTGTTTTTTCTGTGGGTCAAACTAAAAATGATGCATCACCTTCGTATGGAGTGATGTTTTTGTAAATAAAACTTTTCAAATCAATACTCATTTTTTCATATTATCATATAAAAGTTTAATCAATATTATTTGATTACAATAAGTTTAATCCAAAACTAAAAAAAATCAAAAAAAACAGGAGTTTTTTCAAACAAAAACAACCATTTCACCAAAATTGATATAGTATTTATGATGGTAAGTCTTTTAAATTGATTTCTACAATTCTTATCGTCAAATTTCTATCAACTTTTTGTTTGATTTTCAAATTTTTTGTATTCACAATATTGCTTTGCAGCGAGAGCATCATATACTCTTTTAATTTGATATTTCAATCTTAGCTAAAAAAAATCATTTGCCAAATGTTGTTTTTTAATTATTTCTTGCTTGAAAATATTAAAAATATATGTAAACAATAAATAATCTATTTATCTTTTTACCAAAAAATATGGCAAAAAAAGAAAATAAAACAATTTCTGAAACAGTGGAAAATGTAAAAACAGAAGCAAAAGAGTACTACAAATGAAAAAATATGGTAGTCAGATACATTATCTTATGATTTTTAGTGATATTATTAGTTCTCCAATTTATCTTGCCACACAAAAAGAATAGAAATGAATCAGTAGAGGAGTCAAGCTCAGAGACAATAGTGTCTGAAAATATTGAAGAACTTACATTCAATTTTTTGTGAGAATATATTAGCTTGTCCCAAATGGATAGTGATACAAAGATAAACTTTGATAAAATTATAAAAAAATTAGAAAATGACATAGATTACAAATATACATTATCACAATACTATTTACCAGAAGTTTATAATATTTTCAAAGATCAAATTCCTATTGAATTTAGCTACTTAGCAATACTAAATGATTTTCAGCAACCATACTGGCAAATGGAAAAAGATTTACGAGAATATTATGGACTAATAATATCAACAGACGTGGATGAGACATTGAATGTTAAGAAAGTTAGTGAGGCAGCAGCAATGTACTTTTCAGATTTATACAAAGAATTCAAAGATTGGAACTTAGTATTGCTAGCATATTTTATGTGACCAGATGAATTGGAAGACCAAATGGATTTGCAATGAGTAAAGAGTTTTGATGATTTGTATATCTCAAACGATATAAAAGAGAAATATCTACAAATTATGGGGTACTCATATGTATTCCAAAATTTGGATGAATTTGTAGATACTGATAAACTTTCTTTTTATGAGAAAAAGGGAACCACAACAGTTACACTTTCTGAGACAAAAGATTTGATAAAACGAGCTAGAAAAAATAAATATTCATACAAAGAAATAAAAGAATTAAATCCACGAATTCTATGAAATTCTTTGCCAAAATGAAAACGAGAAATAATAATAAATAAATAATTTTAAATCAAAAAATAGTAGACATCAAACGATTTCTCGCACATTACTGTCTACTATTTTTTAATTATACTATTTTTTGTTGTTTTGACTTATAAATTTCTTAGCAGCCTCCAAGCTTGTGAAGTACTTTGCATCTACGAAATTGTAGGATGAATACATGTTTGGATTATTTCATTTACTACTTGTCTTAAAAATCTTGTAAACTTTTCCATTTGGAGCAGTGTATGTTACTTGCTCAAAATCTGGATCTACAGTATGATTCCAATTTGAAGCAGGATTGTTTGCTAAGATATGATTAATAATATCTTCTTTTGTATCAAAGTATTTAGCTGTTTTAAAGTTGCTTGATGTCCATTTTCAATTTGTTTCATAAATTGTATAAATTTTTCCATTGTGTGTTGTGATGACATTTCCTACGATTCACCATTTTCATACAGCAGGATTATTCATATCTATATGGTTTGTAAATAATTCCCAAGTAGGGAAGTATTTTACACGAGCAAAATCTGGAGAAGTATAAGCCATCCTTTCTTCATCATATTCTACCAAATACTGTTTTCCATTTGGAGCTATATATACTGTACGATCTTCTACATCTATATGGTCGTAACGATACGCTACAATTGTATACAAGAAATCTATAGCATTCTTGTATGTCTTATATTCATTTGCTAATTCTTCATTTCAATCTGCTTGTGCATCAAGTATTTCTTGAGCATAGTAATCTGATTTATCTTGTAATAGTTGCATAAATGTAGACAAGAATGTAGCTAATTTAGCTGGGTCGTTTTGATACATTTCAACCAAACTATCAACGAAAATCATTCACCACAATCTTTGGAATGGAGTTAATAGAGGATCATCCCAACCATTAATTCAATCTTTAGTTGTGACATTAAAGTCTCCAGATACTAAGTTGTCTCCAGAACCGATTATCAATGTAGCAGACACAGTAGTGCTGTATCAACTACTAGATAGTAATTCAATACGAACTCTATCTTCATTTGTTACAAATCATTGTGTTCATACAAATTCACCATTTATAAATAAGGCTCATTTGTTATTTTTTAGATAAGCAAAGCTATACCATCAATCTTCTAATCAATTAATAATAACTCCATTTGATTTATAATATTCATTAATATCAGCATTTCTAATTTCATCAAATTCAAAGTTATCAACTTTCAAATCTGGCAAATTATCAACATTTACCACATAAAACATAGAAATCGTTTTCGTTGTCTCTGTAGAAATGTCTTTAACGGATCGAGAATATGCTCATGTGCTGAAATATCAGCTATCTACAACAATAGTTGTTCCGGTAGTAAATCCGCTATAAATTAAATCTCATCAGATTTTCTCTACACTTATTTCATATCAACTATTAGATTCTCATGCTTGCCATCTAAATCTAATATTAGTTCATAAAGATATTCTATCAAATAAAGCAGGGCTAATTAGGTAAAATCAAGTTTCTACTGTTCAACTTCCATCGTTACCAGTTCCATTATTATTACCTGTATTACTGTTTCCAGAGTATGTGACATTGAAAAATCTTGTTTTGGTACCTGTACGCTCTGCTTGATCATATGCACTAACAGATCGATACCATCTTCAAGCGACATCCATAATGATTCATGTAGATGTAGTATTTTCACTAAATTGTTTTACAATATCTGTACCATTAGGTTTACTAATTTCTAGTACATATCAAGATATTCAAGATGTTAAATCAGATCCGCTTCGTGATAATGTTACGCTGTCTCATGATTCAAAAGATGCTCAATTATTAGGAGATAGTAAATCAACATTAGGATTAAATGCATCAACCATAAAAGGATAATTTGTACAACCAGTTTCAACTCTTTCTCATGTTTGAGCATAAACACAAACATATTGACCATTAAAGGATTCTCAAGTTGTAGTTAATAATAGATGTCCATTTTCAAATTCAGTACCATCTCATACATCAACTCAAACATTTGTTGTTGAGAACTCCCATCGTCATGTACTTCAACAGAATAATTCAACTTCTACAGTATTGCTTTGTGTCCATGAAGAATATGGTGTTTGAATAAATTGTATTAATCTTTCACATGACGCAGAGTTGTGTCAAGTCTCATCTTCTGCTACTACACTTATTACGTGTGAAGATGCTGATTGGTTTGAGTTTCAAGCATTATCAAATACTTTGTTATTCCATATTCATATTGTAGTATTTCATATTGCATCAGCGTGATAAATAAACGAAAATGTTCTATTATTTGAATCTCCTCACACAATTGGATTGCTCAAAGTTAAAATTTGATTCGAACTCAATAAATCACTATAAGAAAGGGAACTTCCAGATATTTTTGATCATGTGTCTACACATGTCAAAGTTATAGATCCGGTTTCTCATACATGTAATTCGAGTTTGGATGGATCTCACCATGTACAAACAGGTCTCGTTGAATCAATATTTTCAATTTTATTACTTCCTGCATATTTAGTTCAAAAACTATTTCGTGCCTTAAAACATATGTATTTATTATTATATGATTCATCAAGAAAGATGTTGTTTCCATTATAATCATTCGCATTTAAGAAATCTGTACTTCCAGTACATGTAGTAGAATTAGTTACTACATATTTAAATCATGAATAATTTGTAGCGGTTGCTTTAACTGTTTTACTTTGAGACCATCATATAGTTGGTTGAGTTATATCTATGCTTGGAATTTCTCAAGTTTCTGTTCAATTTCAACTATCATTTCCACTTCAATTTCAACTATCATTTCCACTTCAATTTCAACTATCATTTCCGCTTCAGTTTCAACTATCATTTCCACTTCAATTTCAACTATCATTTCCGCTTCAGTTTCAACTATCATTTCCACTTCAGTTTCAACTATCATTTCCACTTCAATTTCAACTATCATTTCCACTTCAATTTCAACTATCTCAAGAACCATTACTTCAAGAGATTTGTAACATATTGGAAATAACACTTTCATTACATGTATTTGCACTATCAGTATTATTTGTAAGAGTTAAACAAATAATGTTTTCTTTGAATATTATCTGAGCATTTCAAGTTTCACTTCAAGCTGTAAACTTTATAGTTTTTTCATTTGCATGTGAACGATTGACGATATCTAAATGTCATCAGTTGTAACCACTTATTACAAAACTTGATTCATTGATATTTCATGTAATTTCACCAACTCCAGAACAACTAATTGAAAATTCAGCCTGTCCTCCAGTTGAAATTTGAGAAGGTGTTGGTCAATCCCAAGTACATAATATAGATCAACTTTCTGTACCTGGTGTTGGATCATTTCATCATTCTTCTTGAATTAAATTTATTTGATAATTTGTAGAAGAAATAAACTCATCTTCAAAATAAACAGAGTATTCAACCGTCTTATTTCAAGTTGAATTTGTCAAAGATACATCTGTTTCAAAACTTGATGTTGCAAAATTTCATGAAAGTGCCTGAATTAAATCTCAGCTCAATTGCCAGTGATATCATGTAACACCAGACAATTTTATTTTTATTGTTCCAGATGTAGTATACCACAAATTATCTCAACTTTGATAAGCAGGTGCCAAAAATTCAAAGCCTATCGATTGATCTCATAGATAAGATGGTCTTGGCTCTGAAAAGTTACCTCCACTATAGGGTGTCACAAGTCCAGTTAGTGAAACAGAATCAAAAATCCATCCTGAAGCGGATAAATCAGATCCATTTCATCATCCAATCAAAAATAATTTATTTTCAAAAGAAGGATTTTCTGTATTTAATCATGAAATTCATGCCCATATTTTATAATTTTCTGTTTTTGAAGAATCTGATCATGATGCATATGTATATTCAAGATATCAAAATACAGCATAAGGATCTATTCATTCATCAGTACAACTTGTAAAAAGTCACCCACTTATATTAAGTCATAAGAAATTACTATCATTTTCACTAAGTGTTTCCAAAGTGCCACTATGTAATGGCCAAATACGACCTGATCACCAAAATGGATTTACATAATATCATTTCAGTTTTTCATGACAAGTTAATGTGTTCTCATCATCAGATAATTTCAAAGTATAATTTCCAGTTTCTGGTGTATTTCAAAAAATAAAATATCAAGTGTCATTGTATCTTTCGGATTCGTAGGAAACAACAGCAATATTACCAGTATTGGCTCAAACACTTTGAAATGCATTGTTACTAAAAATTGTATTCGCAAATACAGCTCAAATAGCTATAAATTGAATAGCAAATAATCATATGATACCTAAGCGATTAAATTTTGTTTTCATGATCTAAAATAAATTTATAAAATCCTATAAGATAATTATATTCAAAAAATGTTTTTTTGTCAAATTTTTGTGGACTTTTTTAATGCTTTTTTAGGATTAATCTTTTTAAAATAATTAATTTTATAAAACAAAAAATAGCCACATATTTACGGCTATTTTATGTATATGTTATAAATAGTTTTTATTATTAATTTGTCGTATCTTGTAGTACTACACCAGAATATGTTCAATCTGACATTTTCATACACATCGTTAATTTACTTCAGTTTGCATATTCTATGTAATGTAAACTTCATGCATTGGCCGAAGAGCAAACACTGTTTTCAGAGTTTTCTTTAAAAGAAATAGCATATCATTGTGTCTTATTAGCGAAACGTGGTTTATCTATATCAGCCACAGATATACCTCAAACTGTTTTGAAGTCAAAAAGACCATAGGTGTAAAGTATTTCTTGAGTATTATATTTCTTAAGCCATGTGATTATATCCTCATTTTTTGCATCAATTTCGTTTACATCATCAAAAAGTATATAACCAGTTCAATCTGCATTAAGAATCATATTTCCAGAAAAAGTGATAGCCGAGTGCCCTTCTCAGAGTTGAATTTGATTTGTATATACTTTATCTTTTTTAACAGCTACACAATTTCATGAAGTGCAAATAGACAAAAAAATTCCACTTTTTGAGATTCTACTATTTCATATGTTTATAGTATTAAATATATCTAATGTATCCAAAGACATACTTCTTGTGTCTGAAAATGTTGTATCGATTATGACATCATTTCATCATTCGTTACCAGCTCTAGCTAAAAGTGGCTGAGTGATTATGATAGATAAAGCCAAGCATCACACAAACATTAATACAGTCCAAATATTAAATTTTTTCTTAATAGTAGACATTTTTTATAAATTAATTTGTAAAACAAACTTTTTCTCTCTTTCAATTATAATCAGAAAATTTTTTTTGTCAAATTTTGGACCACTTTTTTTTGTTGAATTTATAAAAAAAATAATTATCTATAAAATGTGGTAAAAGGTTACAGTTTTATTATTAAAACAAAAAATTATGACAGATCCATTTTTTACGACATGAAACAGTACTTGAAGTAATCAATGAACAGAGAACCAGCCAAACGTACAATGAAATTCTACTGATAATACACAAAATAGTATCGACAAGATCATGTCACAACAAGAACAGATCCAGTGAAAATATAAAGAGCTAAAAGAACTATTGGGGAATCCTGAACTTACAGATAATCAAAAAGAAGAAATTCATGATCAAATGCAAAAATTGAGTGATTTATATTCTCATAACAAAGCGACTTTGGCTACATTGACTACAAATATTTCATGAGAAAAAGAAATTCATGTAGACAAAAATGTAAACACTAATGATTCAAAATCAAAGAATTTTTCATTCAAAAAATTTATGATATGATGCGGAATATTGCTGTTTTTATTTTTAGGATGATTGGTTGCAATTTTTTATTCTTTGATAAGTAATCCAAATAGATTAGAAAGCTTTTGAATAGATGGATGTACTGCTGTAAATCTATTACAAATATTTTCAATAATGTTTTTTTGATTACTATTTGTATGATGACTATGATTGTTTTTGGTTAATCTAAACAAAAGTATCGTATCAAAAAACAAAAGGAAAGCACCATTCCTTATTTGAACAATATTGTCATTTTTGCTTATGATAATAGTGGCTATATTATTAGTGACAATGTTACAAAAATTATCATGACTTAGTGAGACTTGTGGTGATTTATGAAGCAAACAAATAGTAAAATCATATGCGGTAGTAAAAAATAATAAATTCAAAACGACTAAGATACTCACATCGGAAAATCCAAAATTAGTCGCACCTATCAATATAAGTTTTACATTCAATAGCACAGCTTACAAAAGTAATGTTGCTGCAAAATTATGATCAGTAAATGTTAGAGAGATAGTATTAACATGTTGAAATTGAGATAGTATAAAATTGTCGGAAAACAATGTAGATTTTGAAAATACATGTTTTTATACAAAAAAATGAACGTATCAGCCTGAGATGTTTGTAAATTATACAGATTCTGTTTGAACAGAAAAGACGTATCCTGTATCTGTTGATCCAATAAATATTGGTTCAGAAGTTGTAATTGCAAGTGATAAAGCTGATGTGCAAGCATTAAATTCAGCATTATTAGTATGAAAGAATCCAGTAACATTGAAATTTGATTCAGCATCTGTTTTCAAAGATTATAATTTACCATATTATATCAAATGGAGTAGTGAATGTAATTGAAATTGGGATGATGAAGTGGCAGTAGAATTCCAAAATAAATATCTAAATGAATGAATTTATGATGTGTGTGTGTACTTCCCAGAATTGTGAGAAAATGTGTTTACATTCCCAATTAGAGTAGAACAGTGAGAAGTCTCAAGTGGATTTGATGTCAAATATTCAGTTTCATTAAGTACCTCAAACAATAGTTATAACAACCCTGAAATGGTACAAATTACACAACTTCCTACTACATTAACATTACAAATTTTGAGCGTATCTCCAGATAATCCATCTACTCAGAAAAAGTTATTCATAGACTGAGAGCAGGTGCCATCTCAATTTTCTGATCCAAATATATTCAAGGTTACCATAGATGAAGATAAAGATCAGGAAATAATACTTGAATTATCAGATGTAGAAAGACAAATAAATACACAAAAGACGATAAAAGTATCAATAAACCAAGCAACTATAATTTGAACGTTATTGGTATCTCCTGAGACAGTTTGAACATCTCCATTTACTGTAAGTATGGATGCGTCTACGACTACTTTAAATGATCCAAATGATGAGATAGTATACTTTTCACGAGATTTCGGAGATTGAATTAAAAATTCAAACACATCAGAAGCTATTATTACTCACACATACGAATATGATTTTGTAAATGAAAACGGAGTATTTTATCCTTCAGTCGTTATGAGGACAAAAAATTGACTCACATTCACAGTCACTGGAACAATCATAAGTGTAAAAAAACCTAATACAAACATTTCGATTTCATTAGATGAACATCCAGCACAACTCGCTACTGTTTGAGAAAATGTACCAATGAGTATTTCGTTCGACTGAATGCCAAAGAAAATTTACTGGGAATTTGGAGATTGAGACACACAAGAGTGTGACTGAAGATCTTGTTCAGAGACAATGCATACGTATATGAAGTGATGAACGTATAGTATAAAAGCTAGAGTAGAATTTGATGATAAACCTGCATTAGAATGATATATCAATTTACAAATTAGATAAAAAAATGGCAAATTTGACAAAAGAAGAATTAAAGCATTTACAGAAATTATCAAACGTAAATATCGATGAATCTTGAGAAGAGAAATTTTTGTCGAAATTGGATTCTGTAATTTGAATGCTTGATAAATTAAATACTATCGATACTTCAAATATTAGCGAAATCAATTGATTGTGAAATACTTTAAGAGTGATACCATGAACGAAAGATTTTTCTAATAAAAAAGAAATCCTTTGAAATGTAAAACACGAGGTGATAAATAATTCTATAGTAATTAAATCAGCACTATCCTCAGACTAAAATAATTTTGATAAAAAACGAAAAGCGACACTGAGTTTCAGCGTCGCTTTTTGTTAGAGTGATTGCAACTACATAACACCGATGTCTTTGAGAAACTTTATGAAGAAAGTCGTTGCCCTCAAACTTGCAAAGTCTTTATCAACATCGATGTTGATATACCAATATGGACGCTTTTTGAAATGGTTCGCAAGTTTCCATACAGTATCTTTGTCCATGTTGATGAGGTTCCCAATTTCATCACAAAAGATATTGTGGTTAGTTGGGTCAGATCTTCTTCTAATCATCTCATAAACCTTTACGAGAAAATCGGTTTGTTGCTTGTCTAGGCCATCTTTTTCGAGATGTTGCCTGACAATGCTAAGTTTTGAATGTGCCATAGCGTATTAATTTAGGGTTACAACCAATATAATAACAATATTGCAGTGAATGTCAATATTAAATATATAAAATGTCAATATGATATTTTTTCAATTTCTGCTTGAAAAAAGATTGGGTTTTCTTATATTTTCTACCGAAAATTTTGCATTTTTTTGCAAAACAGAAATTTTAATATTTTAAATATTTGAAGAAATGGCACAAGCAACACCTTTAGACAAGGTTAGAAACATTGGTATCATGGCTCACATTGATGCCTGAAAAACTACTGTAAGTGAGAGAATTCTTTTCTATACAGGTAAAAAACACAAAATCTGAGAAACTCATGACTGAGCTGCAGATATGGACTGGATGGAACAAGAAAAAGAAAGATGAATTACAATTACATCAGCCGCTACTACATGTTTTTGGCATGATCATCAAATCAACTTGATTGATACCCCAGGACACGTTGACTTTACAGTTGAAGTAGAAAGATCTTTGAGAGTTTTGGATTGAGCAGTTGCAGTATTTGACTGATCTCAATGAGTAGAACCTCAATCAGAAACAGTTTGGAGACAAGCAGATAAATATGGAGTTCCTAGGATGGCTTTCATCAACAAGATGGACAAAATGGGAGCAGATTTCTTTATGTCAGTAGAAAGTATCAAAAAGAAATTGACAGATAAATGAGTAGTAGTTGAAATCCCTTATGGAGCATCTTCTGATTTCAAATGAGTTGTAAATCTTTTGTCTATGAAGATGTATACATTTGAAGGAGATATGGGAAGTGATGTTATCGAACATGAAATTCCTGATGAATTAAAAGATATAGCAGAGGAGTATAGAGACAAAATGATCGATGCTGCTTCTGTATTTGATGATGAATTAGCTGAAGCTTATCTTGAAGGATGAGAAATATCAAATGATTTGATTATTAGAGCTATCAGAGCATGAACAGTAAAAAATGAATTATATCCAATATACTGTGGTACAGCTTTGAGAAATGCTTGAGTTCAATTACTTTTGGATTGAGTTTGTGCATTCTTGCCAAGTCCATTGGATAGAGACATAATCAAATGAACAGATCCTGATCATCCAGAAAAGGAAGTTACAAGAAAACCATCTGATGATGATCCAGTTTCAGCAATTGCTTTCAAAATTGCTACAGATCCATTTGTTGGTACTTTGACTTTCGTTAGAGTATATTCATGAGTAATTAAATCATGAGATACATTATTAAACTCTGTTACATGACAAAAAGAAAGAGTTTGAAGGTTGCTTTTGATGCATGCTAATAAGAGACAAGAAATAGATGAAGTACATGCAGGACACATCTGTGCATTCTTGTGATTAAAAGATACAAGGACATGAAATACATTATGTGATATCAAAAATCCAATTGTATTGGAAAAGATGGAATTCGCAGAGCCTGTAATTAATATTTCAATCGAGCCAAAAACAAAGTCTGATCAAGAAAAATTGTGATTGGCTTTGGCAAAATTGATGTACGAAGATCCTACATTTAGAGCATATTCTGATGAAGAAAGTGGACAAACAATTATAGCTTGAATGGGAGAATTACATTTGGATATTATGATTGATAGATTAAAGAGAGAGCACAAAGTAGAAGTAAATACATGAAAACCACAAGTAGCATACAGAGAGACAATTATGGCTGACAAAGTTGAATGAGAAGGATTATTCAAGAGACAGACATGATGACGTGGACAATACTGACATGTATTACTTAGACTTGAGAAGATACAAGACAAAAATTATGAATTCGTTTCAGAGATCAAAGGTTGAGTTATTCCAAACGAATTTATACCTGCTATCGATAAATGAGCAAAAGAAACTATGGCACAATGAATCTTGGCTTGATACCCAATTATCAATTTGAGAGTTGTTCCATTCTTCTGATCATATCATGATGTTGACTCATCTGAAGTTGCCTTCAAGATTGCTACATATAGAGCATTCAAAGATGCCTTCACAAAACCTGAAGCTCAAGCTTGTATCTTAGAGCCTATCATGGATGTAGAAGTTACAACTCCAGAAGAATACATGTGAGATGTTATGTGAGATTTGTCTTCAAGAAGATGAATGATCCAATGACAAGAGCAAAGAGGAAATGCTACAGTAATTAAATGTAAAGTTCCTTTGGCTGAGATGTTTGGATATGCTACAGATTTGAGATCAAATACACAATGAAGAGCAAGTTATTCTATGGAATTATGAGGATACGAAAGAGTTCCAGAAAATATTTCAAAGCAAATTATTGATGAAAGATCTGGAAAAATCAAAGCTATGGATGCAGAGTAATTTAATAACTTAAATACAAAAAATCGCGGGTAGAAATATCTGCGATTTTTTTGTTTACCCTTGCTTTAAAGTACATATTGAGTATAAGAATAAAAAAATTTTTAACTCATAATTTTTTTGCTATGAAAAAATTTTATTTGATTCCATTATTTTGAATCACTTTATTATTAGCAGGATGCTTTGAAGCTACTGATAAACCTACTATGGTAAACAACAATCCTATTGATGAACCAACTGCAAATGTTGAAGTAGAGTCATCAATATTAGCTGAAAAAAATAGTAAATATTCTTGGTCTTGGAAAATGGAGAAACCAGAATTGACAGATATGGACAATTTTAATGAAATGTTAAATTGAGTAGATAAAGAATGGTCTAGAGATTATGAAATTACAAAAAGTGATGCGGATAGAATCTCAAGTTATTGTGAAAAAAATGAAGTAGAGATTTACGATGAATACAATGAATGGTGAGATTTACAGCCAATTCAGAAAATTAAGAAAAATGAAATTGTACAATGAAATACGATAACTGTAAATTGAAGATATACAGCTGATCCATTGTCTGAATTATCTGAAGAACAAATGAATATTTTACGTAAAAATGGTCGAGTAATTGCTCCTGCAACTACATTGAATCGCTATTATCCAAACAATTATAATAGAGAATCAGCGGGTTATCCTAGTGATTGAATGTCTGAGGAATGGATAAGTGTTTATGATACAATTGCTGGAGATCCAAGAGAAAATCACAGATATTCTTTCAATACAGTACTTGTCACAAACGATTTGTTGCTCCATGCTTATCATAGATTGTTTGAGAATTCTTTGAAATACTATGAAGAGACACAAGCAAGAAATACAATAGCAGAATTATCATACAATTTAACTGCAAAGTACACTAGATTAGCATTACAAGAGGAAAATCCAGAACTAAAAGAAATTTACCAATTTTTAGCAGCATATTGGACAATCCCTACAATTCTTACTCCAGATGTGGATGAATTTAAAAAACAACAATGAGAATACGGATTACCAGAGGACATGAACGACACGGAATTGAAAGAATTTATCATGCAGAGAGCAAATATTTATGCTGATAATTTAGAAAAGAGATTCCCAAAAAGCAAGTATGCAACTGCAATCATAAATACAGTAAGAGATATTTTGGATGCTAGCCAGTATAGATGATCAGATCATTTAATATTGGCCTTTAGCCCAGATTATATTGAAGACCATCAGATTTTACAAAATTACACAATGTATCAACCAAGATCTCATTATACAGATTCCAATTGATTGAAAACATACTTTATGGCTGCGAAATGGCTAATGAGAGAGAAATTCTACTATTGAGATGAAAACTTAGTTAAAGCAGCATTGGTTATGGCAGGTCAATTAGACGACACAGAACTAGCTAATATGAGACAATTTTCTGATATGATAGAAAATCTTGTTTGAACAGATGATGATTTGACTCTAAATTGATTGATGGATTGGGCTAAGAAAAATAATCTAACAGAGTCAGAGCAAATTATCAAAAACTTAACAAAAGAAAATATTGATGAATTATCAGATCTTGTTCATCAAAAAATTGCATCTTCTCAATATCTCGTAAATTACACATGAGAAGTATCTGAAGGTGAATGAAAAACTATGACAGATGGATTTGTATTCTTTGGAGAGAAATTCACACTTGATGGATATTTGTTTGACCTAAATACAGCATGAAGTACACAAGATGAATTCCAGACAAAACCAAATATCCAAACGGCACTCATGGTACCAGACATTTTGGAATGAAATAGTTTGGCAAATGAATTGGTAAAACTTCGATTGAAAAATAAGAATGCAGCATGAGCAGTGACAGATAAACAATTGGCAAGTTATGATGATGTAAAAGCTGATTCAATCAAAAAAGTCACAGAAGCTCTAAAAGATTCAAAGGTTGTAAATAATATCTACCATAGATGGTTAAATGCTCTTGGACGATTGATTTCAAAAGTAGATGAAAATGCACCATACTTCAAACAAAGTAGAGCATACGCACTCAAAAATATTGTGACATATTTATGATCTTATACAGAATTGAAACACGATACATTGCTTTATGTAAAGCAACCAATGATGGCAGAACTTGGATGAGGTGGTATGTGAGATTGTGAAATCGTAGTAGAAGCTCCAGCTTTACCAGTACCAAAATGATATATCGAGGCAGACATAGATCTTATCGATGAACTATTGAAATTAACTAATGAGACAAAGAAATATTACGATGATACAGCATATCAAAATCTATATAATCAATTTGAAACAATCCTTGGAAGATTAAAAACTATGGTACAAAAACAAATGCAAAATGAAAAGATTTCTGATGAAGATTTTGAATGGATGAGAAATTTGGACTGAGATTTGTATTCAATCGTTGAACCAGTAAAAGCTGATTACTCAAATCCTACAAACAAAGAAAATAGATGATCTCTCATTGCAGATATCTTCACCTCAGAAAAAAATAATGTCTTGTACGAAGCTATTTGAAGACCAGCATTGATGTATTTGATGGTAAGTGATACAAATGGATCTAGAGTAGTAGTTTGACCAGTATTCACTCAATACGAATTCTATACAAACGAAGCACCAATCACAACTTCAAGTTCTAGTAGATTTACAGACGAAGATTGGCAAGAGACTTATGATAATCTTAAAAATGATTTTGCCTATTGAAATAGTCAAGATACAAATATTCAATCTATAGCGATGAAACAGATGATTGAAGAATTAATGAAAAAATAGAATTCCAAAATCGAAAAATATTGTTAAAAAAACCTACTGTTAAAGTAGGTTTTTTTTAATTTGTTTTATTTGTAAAACTCTCTACATTTACATTGTTCCTTTTCGTAATAATTGTACCTTAAGCATCAATATCATCATTTTTTTCTAAATACCATAGGTGCTCAACATTTTTTACATGTTCTTGGTTTTGGACGCAAATCTTTTTGTATGTTCTTTGAATTGTTAATAAAATTTTCAATATCTTTTTTGTTTTTATCGGATAATTTAGAAATAACACAATATAAATTGTCATAGTCGACACAATGAATTCAATGTTCATTAGCAAATTTTTTTGATTTATCAGAGAATACAGAAGTTGTTACAAAATATCATGTTTGGTTTCATATTACTCATTTAAAAGATTCAACTTCAATTAAATTTACAGGTCTGTCATAAAGCTTTTTTATTTGAACACTACTTATTGAATTGTCTTTAGAAATAATTAAATCCTTTCATCAATCTACTTGTGGCATATCTCAATAATAATTAGGTCCTTTTTCTATGTTATATCATTTAAATCTAAATAACATTTCAACAACTTCTTCAAATTTTCAACATTTCAATTCTCTTAATCTTTGCATTAATGCTATTTTGTTGTTTACTGAAATATTTTCATAGCAGTTGTTGAAATCATCTTCTGAATTTTCAAATTTATTGTTAGCTCAATTAGATTCTTTATCTTTTTTTTCTTTATCTTCTTCTCTTACGGTGTCTATTAATCATATTATAGCAAGTAATGCAAATATTAAACAGATTCACGGAATAATTACATATTTAAATTTTAATTGTAAATCTAATTTATGATACCATGATATAAATGGAGTAATAACAGCCAGGGTAAGCAATAATACATAAAATATTTCTTTTCTTTTAATTTTTTCTTTCATAAAAAAGGTGTTAAAGAGTAAATTATTTACTCCATTATATTCCAAATTTTTTATTTTGCAAAAATTCAGGCACTTTTTCTAGTTTTTTAAAAGTTATGAATTTTATATTTTTTCAAAAAATCAATTGATATTTTTCGGTTAAACTTTATCTTAAAACTATTATGAAAAAAAAGATTTTAATAGCTGTATCTTTTTTGATTGCTCTTTGCTGAGCAATTTTTTTCATAAATTCAAAAAAAACAGAAATTCATTTGGCGATAATTCCACATTTTATGTTGGATACTACTAAGGTCGGTGAGTTCTATTCCCTAATTCACGATAAACGATATTCTGACCAAAATTCAGATGTGATAGTACTAATTTCTCCAAACCACTTCTTTTGGCAAAAATGAAACATAGCAACATCTTGCTCAGATTGAATTATGTGGTACAATATGGAAAAAATAAATTCAAATCAATTCAAAAATTTGCCATGTGAAAACGATGTTTTCAAGATTGTATGAGATTCAATCACAATTTCTGAGCATTGATTGTGAGAACATTTTAGACGAATAAACAAATATTTCTCAGGCACAAAAATCTATCCAATCGTTGCATCACCAAAAGCCCTAGATTATACAGATTCTGTGATTTCAGAGGTTAAGAAAATGAAATGAAATATTTTAGTTATCGCATCAGTTGATTTCACTCATTATTTGCCAGAAGATATTACATACGAAGATGATCAGCACAGTATCCAAGTTTTGCAAAGCTGAACCTGAACAAAAAAAGATTTTAACGAATTGGATGTTGACTGTCCATCATGCCTATTTATCGTAAATGAACTTTGAAAAATCTCTGGACAATCAGGACAATTTCGGTATAGAGATAGCTCTAGTACCATAGTTTGAGAGGATATGGGCGAGGAAAATACATCCAGAGTTTTTATGTATTACGAATAATAAAAATATGAAAAAAAATGCAATCATTAGCACAATTCTGATGATTATATCAATAATCCTTATAATAAGTGCAGCTACATGAAATAATTCAAAAAATTCGGACGATACAGAATCTTGAATTCAAAAAATCTATTCAAATATAGTTGCAGTATTCAAACCAGCAAAAAAATCGGTATATTTAGTAGCATGATGAGATATTATGCTTTCCAGAAATATCTGATATTTTGCAAAAAATGAATGATACGACCGTATATTCAAGACGTGAAATTATAACCCAGTTTCCTCATTTGAAAATTGTTCATGAGATGATTGTCTATTATTTTTCAATCTAGAGAGTTTATTCAATGAAAATGATAATGATATCCCTAAATGATGATTCTTATTTCGTTCTAATCCAAAGAATGTAGAAACTTTACTACAGCTTCGCCAAGACCATGCAATGATACTTTCATTGGCAAATAATCACACAATTAATGCAACTTACGATTGAGTAGTCCAGACAAAAGAAATTTTGGATTCGGATAATATTTTGCGAGCTTGAGTTTGAACCTCTACTTGAGAGAGTAGAAAATTTGCTGTATATGAAAAAAATGGGATTAAGATTTGTATTTGAGCATATTCCTACGAATGACAGTACGTAAAAGTTTGAGCATGAAAGATATCTTGGAATAAGACAGATGAAAAGATTATGAAAGAGGATTTAGCTTTGATGGCTGAAACAGGTTGTGATGCAAAAATATTATCACTTCATCGATGAGCAGAGTATAGGATATCTCCAAACGCTGAACAAAAAAGACTCGCACATTCGCTCATTGATGCTTGAGCTGATCTAATTTTGTGATGACATTCTCATGTCCCATGAGATTTTGAAATTTATAGTGGAAAATATGTGTTCTATTCGTTCTGAAATTTCATTTTTGATCAATCGCGATGAAAGAGGACTCCATGATGAAACTATGATCATATTTTTGATTATTCTTTAAATAAGAAGACGGTACCAACTTATATTTCTCTTGCTGCAGGATTGAATATTGAAAAAATAGAAACTTGAGTAAATATTACTTTAGAAAAAATTGTAATGTCTACTTTGACTGACTGAATTCCATCACCATTGGACGCAGAAACTTACTCATGAATTATGGAAAGAATCCAGAAATAGTGTTTTATTTTGAGGCCCTTTTTAACATAAGCATCACATATCATCTTAACTCTCATAAATCAGGATTTGTATTTGTGATGATTCATTCATTTTTTAGTTTAGCCATATGCGTAGTGTAATATTGGTATGTTCCATCTTTTGTGTTGTACAATAATCTGGATAATGCAGTCACAAATTCTTTTCTAGTTACTCATCAATTTGGATAAAATTTATTGTCTGGCATGTTGACTCACATGATTCATAATTGACATGCTTTAGTTACTCAATAATCATAATCTTTATCCAATGATGTAGAAACATCGACGAATTTACAATTTCTACCTGTATTATAGTTGTTTACTCATAGTACATTCTCGGCGTAATTTGTTAACATTTTTGCCATAGCAATTCTATTTAATCAGCTGTACATATCAGCATCTTTTATTGTATTTTTTGTGGTTATATCATAATAACGTGCATATTGATAAGCCTCATTCATCTCATCTGAATAATTTGGATTAAATTTCAAAGTGTCATATTCAAAATTTGCTGAAGAATGACTTGATCATACATTAAAAGTTACTGATCATTTAAAGCCATCATTCAATCAATTCACTTCAAGATTATAGGTTCCAGTTTGATTAATTTTTAGTCAACTATAAAATACTTTTATTCATTGGTCAGACAATTCAAAAGTATAACGTCAACTATTACTCAATGTATAATTTTTCTTATTTACCAAACCTCAGCTTTTATTAGTCAAAATAAATGAAATAGAACCAGTATAATCTCTGAATACTTGTCAGTCTTTCATGGCTTTAACAGTGAATGTTGTGTATTCGCCTGGTTTAATATTATCATTCAAAACTATAGAGAAAGTATTTCAAGTCTCAGATGAATTCTTGAAACAACGAACTGGTAATCCATTTGTTGATGAAAAACTATTCCAAGGTTCTATAGAATATCAATTCATATGATAAGATGTTGGATGTGTACGTGCTGTAGATGTCCATAAATAACCATCTTGTCAATAGTTTAGCGGAATTTTGAAATCAGTACGGAAGGCGTAGGCTCCACTATGATCTGAAATTCTATTTAAGAAGGTCCCATTAGATGATACTGTATCTTTAAATCATTTCTCTCGCAATCATGTATTTGATTTCAATATCCATCGTTCTACTATTTTACTTCGCTCTCATGCACTTGGAACATGGTATCATTCTGGACATGGTCACTGTCTATCAGTATAATTTGTTACTGGATATCACCAATTACTACCAGTATTATCGTCTCATCATCACCATAATTGGTTATGAACTGAGTTATCAGACCAATAATAGAAAGTTGCTGTTACAAAACTTGTCCCATAATATCAACTATTTTTATAAATATCTTTCCGGTTCACAAGTATATTTGTGGCATTTGTTGATGTCTCACCAGATTTAAATCAGTAGTTGTTTCACCATTGATATTTATATCCATATGATCAAGTTTTTGAGGCATCATTAGTTGTTGCTCATAAGTTTCTATCCATCATCGTAATACATTCTCCTGAGTTATTAGGGTTACATATAGTCAAATCATTCCATATAAATTCATTTCATTCTGTATCAAAGTATTCAATGTTATTTCAAGAAATTATCCAAGTAACTTCAGCACCAGTGCTTCATGTATTACCAGCCAAATCATGGAAATTAAATGTATATGTTCAATTTCCTGTAAATGTATGCTGTGTGTCAGTTCATGTGATAGCTTCACTACAACCTGTAAGAGTAGCTGTAACATTTCATGTTGTCGCTCATGTTGTACTGTATGTTACATTACAAGTTGGTTTAATCTTGTCAATTCGAGTTACGGTAGCTTCTTTTTCTCAAGTATTACCAGCCAAATCTTGGAATTCAAAAGTAAATATTCATGTGTTTTCAAAAGTATATTCTGTGTTACCAGAATTATTTGTTACTGTAACTTCTTCGCTACATCAAGTTAGAGTAGCAGTCACATTTTGATTGGTAGGTCATGTCGTACTATATTGTACATCACAAGTTGGATTGGTATTGTCAATCCACATAGCATATAAATCTAAGTTTACATTGATAGGAGTAGTAAAGTCAAATATTGAAGAAGTTCCACTTTCATACCATCATAATAAAGTGTATCATGTTTTTGTAATAGCAGAAAGTTCTTCAATAATATTTTCTGATAATATTGTTCATGATATTACATTTCAACTCCATATTAATTCATTATCATCATAAAAATTTATAAAATGAGAGTCGACAGATTTGTTTTGAAAACAACGAATAGAAAAACCGTTGGCACGACCTCACTGTTCAGAGATATCCCAAATTGGTCACATACCTCCATTATAAAATAAATTATTTGACATTCTACTATCTAGTGAATTTGGGGAAGACGACCATAAACGGTCTCATTCTAGAGAATTCATGAAATTCGTGGAAGATTCTATTATGTTACCATCATAACGATGATATCATGCAGCTGGTATTAATAAATCATTACGAAATTTTTCAGGTGCATTTCACACCATTTCGATAAGAATAACCCATTCTCATTTACTAGGTATATGATATCATTCTGGACATGGTCATTGTCTATCTTGCGGATTATCTACAGGGAATACTCAATTTTCATAATTAAAATCACCACTTCATCACCATAAGTTATCATTTCTTACAATGGACCAGTCAAAGTTATTCTCTCATGATGAACCTTTAATAAAAACTCATGATACGTAATAATTATCTGGTCAATAAGCACTAGCATCAACATTTACATCATCATAATTTACGGCATTTTCAAAAATTGAATCATCAAAATGTTCAAATCAATAATTATTTCATCGTTGAAAATGATATCAACATGCTCCTGATTCGGTAATAGAACATCATGTTCATGCAATAGTTGCTCATAAATTTCTATCTAATATGGTTATTATAGTATCTCAACTGCTAATTCTTATTGTTCAAATACCAGTAAACTGCTTTCAATTAGTGTCTTCATAAACAATATCTCAAGTAAAGTGCTCAACAGTAGCAGTTCACTCGAAAGTAGTAGGAGGACATCCTGCACAATCCAATGGAATAGGTTCAGCTGGAGTAACAGGTATGGTACAGTTTATTATACAATTATCATAATCATCGTTATTTTCACAAATAGAGGCACAGTCATCATTCGCAAAAATACTATTTATTGTACTTGCTGTATGTATTCCAATCAAGGCTAAAATTCCACTACATAGAGCTCCAAATAGATACTTTTTGTGGTGCCTTTTCAAGTGAATAATTACTTTTTTACCATGATTTTTTAGTTTTGCATGAAGATTTTTCATTTTTTTTATTTTTAAGATAAATTATACATATCAATTATATCCAGAAAATTTTTTCTGTCAAATTTTGTAGGACATTTTTATATAAATAGTTGACTTTTTATGTTGTTTGTATATAATAATATAAATATTAAAGCAAACATAAACTAAAATACAAAATAATGGAAAAAGATTTATTTGAAAAAAAACTCCAAAGTTTCAAGGAGTGGTGGCTGAAAGTCGTAGGCACACAACCTTCAGAAAAAGTGATCTGGTTTTTCCAAAAAGGTATGGAAATTCAAATCGATGCGACAAAGAGAGGCGAGCCAATAATTGCTGGTGAACGTTATTTTGACAGAGATGATGTTCTTCTTCTCGATGATGAGCACTATCCTAGCCGAATTGAATACGGCTTTTGCAAAAGAGCTTTTTGTCTGGGTTTTGCTACGAACATGTCAGTCTCTTATGTCTAAAAAAGACCCCGCGTACTGCGGGGCACCTTTTTTTTATTTCAAAAAAATATTTTATTCACTCTTTTCCACTTTTTCAAGCAGCATTGCTTGATTCTCTACTACCAAGCTGTTCAACACATCATCTAATTCTCCAGCAAGGATTACAGGAATGTTTGACCAAGATTTATGAATTCTGTGATCAGTGATTCTGTCTTGTGGAAAGTTATATGTTCTAATTTTTTCTGATCTATCTCATGTTCAAATTTGATTTCATCTGAGTTCTTTTTGCTCTTTTTGTTGCTTATCTAATTCTATCTGGTAAAGCCTAGATTTCAATACTTCAAATGCCTTTTCTTTGTTCTTTATCTGTGATTTACTGTCTCAAATATCTACAATAATTCCAGTAGGGATATGGTGTAGCCTAATTCAAGTTTGGTTTTTATTCGCATTCTGTCATCATGAAGAAGATGCAGCATAAGTATCCATAGTCACATCTTTTGGATCAATATAGATACTAACATCATCAACTTCTGGCATAATAGCTACTGTAACCGTAGAAGTGTGAACTCTTCCTTGAGATTCAGTCTCTGGAATCCTCTGTACTCTATGTACTCCAGATTCAAATTTCATGAGAGAGTAGACCTTATCTCAGCTAATTTTTACCATCACAAATTTTACTCATCAAATATCAGTCAACTGTTCCTCTACGATTTCTGGTTTCCATCATTTTTTTTGAGCAAAAGCTAAATACATTTTCAGTAGCTCTGCTCCAAAAAGTGCGGCTTCATCTCATCCTGCAGCAGGTCTAATTTCCAAAAAGATATTTTTGTCGTCATTTGGATCTTGTGGCAAAAGTGCTATTTTCAACTTATTTTCTACTTCTACTAATTTCTCTTCAGATTCTTTTTTCTGCTCTTTGGCAATCTCTAGCATCTCTTCATCACTTTCTGTATTCAAAATTTCTTTTGCTTCTTCCAATTGATTCCAAAGTGTTGTATATTCCTTTGCTAAATCATATCTTTCTTGCATACTAGAAATCTCCTTGTTTATCCTGATAGATTCCTTTGGATCTGCAATTACTTCTGGTGAAATTGATTTAGCCATCAATTCCTCATATTTTTCTATTATTCAATTTAACTTTTCAATCATTTTATAAAATTAGATTACAAATAAATAGTGTTTAAAATGTCATTCTGAGTGCAACGAAGAATCTATAAATTTTAAAAGATTCTTTACTATGTTCAGAATGACGAATAACCATCAATTTAGCTAATAAAATATACTAGAAAAAAACGTAAATATTAGCCTAAATATAGCATACGAAGTGTTTGATAAAAATTGTCATATTGGATTTCTTCATAGCAAAACTATAACCAAAAATCATATTACGATATACTGCGTATATTTTTCTATCATATTTGCAAACTTTAGAGAAATCATTTTTACAATCCTAAAACCATCAAGAGGTGGTAGAGGAATCATATTAAATACAGCCAGACAAATATTTATCATAGAAAATTGCATCAAAAAATTAGTCCCAAATCAATAATTTCAAGTCATGATATTCTCAAGTCACATTCAAGTGAGTTTAGCAGAGACAAGCATCACAAAGATTCAAATAATTGCCAAAACCAAATTCATTGCTGGTCATGCTAAGGCTACCAATAGTTCTCACTTTAGAGGATTTTTATAGTAATATGGGTTGATTTGAACAGGTTTTCACCATCAAAATCAAATCAAAAATATCATCAAAAATCATATTGGATCAATATGCTTCAATGGATTCGTTGTAAGTCTTCATTGTAGTTTTGGAGTAGGGTCTCATAGTCTATAAGAAACATATGCATGCGAGTATTCATGTAGCGAAATTGCTATCAACAAAATGATAGCCAAGGTAACTATATCCAAAATATTACTAGCAAGCATTATCTTTTTTACTTAATAATTCTCAGGATTTCTGATAAAATTCCAAAAATTCTTCAAATTTTTAACTTCTTCTTTGTCTATATAGATATTTTCAGTCAAACTCAAATTATCATAAATTATATTTCTCCAATTATATTCATATAAATTCAAATCTTCTATATCAAGTTTCTCATAAATATCATTTTTCACATGAATAAATTCATATTCTTTTCATAGCATGATAATTGGCATATCGTTTGCATAAATTGAATTAATTTCAGAAACTATTTTTGATTTATTGTCAGCTTCATTGTATTGCTTTAAAAGAGACAACAATCTTGCATCAGAATATTGAGATGGATTACTTGTAGCTGTCTCAGATGAGAACAAAGCTGATATATCTTTATTTAATCACATATCGATTGTGTTTATCACTATATCATAATCTCATGCTGTCAATTTTCATTCCATTTCGTTTACATCATCAAACCTCATAAACTTGAAGTTTCAATCTATTCAGTATTCGTTAAATATTATTTTTAATCTTGAAACGATAGAATTTGATACATCATTATTGAAGTACAATACAACTAGTTGTTCAGCTTCTTGCTCAGCTGCTGCATTTTCTTGATATAAATTATACAAGTTTATAGTTCCAATCTGATCTTTTTTGTCTCAAGATATCCCGTAAATTATATACACATTCAATCATTCTGACAAATTTCAATTTTTCACAGACACTGTATAATCAGCAGATTTTGTTTTTTCACTATATGAAGTAGGGTAGTATAAATCTCAAGTATTGTTTACTTGAATTCATATTTTTTTGTATGCAGTTTCAAATGACATCTTGAAAGGGAAATTCTGACTAGAACTCTCTGTATAGAATGTGAAAACTTTATTTTTGTCAGTGAAATTTACTTTTCAAGTATATTCTTTTACTCCAGATTCTATTAATTCAGCTTTGCTAAGTCATTTATTTGAAGATACACGACTCAAAAATTCTGAAACATTTCATCAAGTAGAAAGGTATTTGGTGAAAATATCCCAATTATATTCTTCTAGATATTCATTATCAAAATCTTCTTGGAAGAAGTTATTTGCTATAAATCCTCACAAGGCTCTCCTAAGTCTTACTGTCATTTTGCTAGACTTAGTGTTGAAAAATAAGGCAACCAATTTATTTGTTTTTAATTTTACAAGATTATATCAGTCTGCTTCTCATCATCATTGGTATACATCAATGATAGATCAATTCATTTGTCATAGACTTTCTTTGAAAGTATCAAAAGAACTAACTTTTTTGATTTGATAGTATCCTAAACTAGTATCAGCACAGTTTGATAAATCAAAAATTAAACTATCTTGATCGGTTGTTTGAGTCTTAATTTTTGCACAATTGTTGTAAACTGGTTCCAATGCGAAGCTCTGAGTATACATAGCTTGGTTTGGCTCAACCAAAGCATGTTTTGGCAAAATATAATTTGTGAAAAATATAGTATTGTCTTGAGAGCTATTTTTAAATGTGACTTTTACTTGGTCAGCTTCCATAGCTATATCAAGATTTGAATATCTTTCTAGTGCTGGCAATTCTAATTTGTTGTTTTTGATGATATCATTGTATGTAAAATATACATCTTCTATAGAAAATGGTACTCAATCAGACCAAACATCACCAGAATTTACAGTGACATAATATGTCTTGTAATCTCTAGTAGTTACATGACACAACTTATCTGTATATGATATTCATCAATTTTCATCTATAGTGTAATCCAAACACTTATCAAACAAGAATCACTGATAGAATTTACTTTGGGAATCAGAATTTAAATATGGTAAAAATGAAGTGGTACTAAAAATTCACTCCACAAATGTTCATCATTTTGTGATGACTTGTTTTGAGCAAGCCCATAAATATTGGTAAGTAATGTATATTGACACCAACACCCACAAAATCAAAACTACAAAAAAACTATACCTCAAAAAATTCCCAAAAGTATTTTTTTCCTTTGAAAGGGTAAACATCTTAATTTACATAAGGTAAAACCAATACCAAAAATACAAAAATAATACTAGTTACTACAGCTATTTTTTTTAATTTTCATTCCAAAGATTTCTTGCTTCCATATTCATCTCCACCACCAATACCAGAAATAGCAGCTCATAATCCTCATTTTGGAGACATAAGTAAAACAGAAGTCGTGAAGATAATTCAAACAATTATCATTAAAACAATTAACAAAGTTTTCATCAAAAATATCCAAAAAAATAAAAATAGATACATTTTAATATAATTATTCACACATTAATTGCAAGAAGAAAACGATTAAATCTCTTGTTTTTTTATGCTAAATCAATAGTTTGAAAGCGAGATTTTTACATTATAATTTTTTTGAATGAAAAGAGGTTTAAAAATTTTTAGCTTAATAGCACTTTTTGGCTGATTGCTATTCCTAAATGGTTGTGAATTTTGATGAGAGACGCCAACTAATTCAAATCTTCCAGAAAATGAAGTTACATCTATCATGAAATCATATGCAAAACTATTAAAATTAAAAGAATCTGACATAAAAGAAGAAAACTTTTATTGGTATAATTATACAGATATAGATGATACTGATAATGAGATACTTTGATACAATATCAAAAAATCTGGTATCAAACCAGATGATTTACCAAGTACTACAGAATTTTTTGATGGTTGGCAAGTAAACTATATCTGAGATGAAATTTGAGGATCTGTAATTGATTACCAAAAAGATAATATTATCTGTTCTCAATGACTTTTTTATGATCAAGAAATTCCGTATGAACTAATGGTTTGGGAATGAGAAGATGAAGAATATGATGAAGAAAAATACAACAATGCTCGAGATGAATTTTCAAAAACAATTACATACAGTGTAGATCTGAGTTGTGGATTTAAACCTGAATGAGCTTATTCAACATACGATTTTTATTTCGATGCTGAAGGTATGGAACCATTTTGGAGTCTCTCAATTAGATGAAGCAAACTTACACGATTTGATCCAGAGAAAATAAATGATTACTATGTATCTACACTGAAAAAAGATGGTGAAAATATTCACTTTTCTGGATATAATATCCAATGATATCTCACGAAAGAAGCTTGTATTGATGGTGGGAAATGAGACACACATGAGTACAAAATCCAAGTAGTTAGAGAATGAGATATGGTGTACGAGTGATGTGCTGATAAGTATGATACAGATTTTATTATTTGAGAAGAATGAACATTATGAAATTTTGTAAAGAAAACGAATTATCAGTACAAATGAAATTATAAACGAGAAAACGTATCTTATGAAGTATTTGAAATTATAAATAATTACGTGCAAGTTGGTTTGTACGAGGTAGATTGAGAAAATTATAATTCAACTCAACTTATCATGGAAAAGACTGACAATTGACGAAAAGTTTTGTATGAATGAGATGGTTATGAAGTTGATTATGACAAATGTGAAGAATTGCTACAATACGACAATAATCTAATGGAGATATTCTTTTTAACAAATTGTCCAAGAGGATAGAAATAATTAAAAATTAAGAATTAAGAATTTTCAAAAAAGGCCGGAATTACTCCGGCTTTTTGTACAGTTCTGCTCCACATTTGGAGCAGATATGAGTTCTAACCAATTGAGCAGCAACGATAGCACCATCGCCATCATCTTCAGCAGGTTGCCATTCATGATTACATTCTGGGTGAGGCCTACGAGCACCGCACTTTGTACAGTAGTCTTTAACTGGGCCTTCCCATACCATTAACCCCACAATATCGTGAGTTGGCTGCTCAATTTGCCAATTATGCTGGCATTCTTGGACGGGCCTAGTAGCACCGCACTTTGTGCAGTACTCTTCAACAGCACCTTCAAAGTTCTCGAATACATCTCCAACATTGTAGGTTGGTAATTTTAATTCCCAATTATGTTGGCATTTCTTTTTGAAAAATCTATCAAATATTCCCATAACGTTTGATTTTGTTTTTTAGTTATTATAAATATTAATTATATAATATCAATATTTCATATAGATTAAATTTTTAATTGACAATTTTTAAAAAATCTTTATATAATTTTCTAATCATATGGATGATTAAAAAATACGAAAATAATTAACATAAACAATAAAACACAATTAAAAATCTAAAAAATGTATACCAAGTATTCAGTCAGTATTGAGCTGTCTAAAAACTCAATTTATCAATTTCCATCAAAGGAAAAAAAGCACCGGAAAAAGGTATTCTTTCCATTCAAAACAATTTGGGTAACTGTAGAAGAAAAGTACATTTGTCCAATTTGTGGAAAAGGGATACATAGTTACAGGTTAGTATGTTTTTGTAAAGATTTTCAAGCTAAATTCAAAAAGCTACAGGAATCACACCAAGATTTCAAGCACGAATCAAAATTGCACGATGATGTATTCCATCCATATGTGTATAAACAATCAATTGAATCTCTCGATGTGAAGTTATTGGATGATGAAGAAATCAAAGGGCTTGGACCTGATGTTTGGGATGAGGCAACAAGAGTTGTAGACTCTGGCTACTTATATTTGATAGCCAATGCTTTATATCAGGGCAATAAGTGTACTTTTCTTTGCAAAGATATCCAAACAAAGAAAGTTTATCAGTGTACGACCGAAGAATTTGATGTCAGTACCAACAAGATTTATCTTGGTATTCGGCGCAAAAAAACGGTTTCTCATGGCCTCGCTCCTAATGGTAAAATTAGATGCGGGAACTATCATTTCGAAGATTATTGGGACAATGTTGCCACTTTCGAGAATTGGGACCAATTATGTCGTGTCATTCAAGCTATGTAATCAAGAAAATGCTCTATTTTTTTAGGGCATTTTTTTTTATAAAAATCGAACACTTAATTTTTCTCTTGTTATTCATTTCAAAATTATTAATCTGAAACCGGATTTAAAATGTGGATGGATTTGACCGCTTGCAACCACGTAAAAAAATTGCTAAAGACAATTACAATTTACGATGAAGCCTCGCTTCACAAATCCAAAATACATTTGAGAGTCCATTATTGCAAAATGTATTTTATTTTTTATTCAAGAAAATGACTTATTTATTTACTTCAGAATCAGTTTCTGCCTGACATCCAGACAAAGTGGCTGATCAAATTTCAGATGCAATTTTAGATGCATATTTAGCACAAGATCCAAATTCTAAAGTAGCTTGTGAGACTTTAGTTACAACGAATAAGGTGGTTATAGCATGAGAAGTAAAATCAAAAGGTACAGTAAATGCAGAGCAAATTGCTCGTGATGTGATTCGCAGAATCGGTTACACAAAAAAAGAATATTGATTTGATGCTGATAGCTGTGATGTAGAAGTATTTTTGCACGAGCAATCTCCAGACATAAATCGTGGTGTAGACCGCGAAAATATTGAGGATCAATGAGCATGAGATCAAGGAATGATGTTTGGTTATGCTTGTAATGAGACAGAAAATTACATGCCATTGCCATTGGATTTAGCACACAAAATCTTGATTGAACTAAATGAAATCCGCAAAGAATGAAAAGATATGCTATATTTGAGACCAGATGCAAAATCTCAAGTGACAGTAGAATATTCAGATGAATGAAAACCAATTCATATCAATACTATTGTAGTTTCGACTCAGCATGATGAATTTCTCACATCAGAAAATTGAGAATCTCAATTAGAAACAGATAAAAAAATGTTGAATCAAATTTACAATGATGTAAAAAATATAGTTTTACCTCGTGTAAAAGCAAAATTATCAGATAATCTACAAAAATTGTTTGATGATAATTTGATTCTTTATGTAAATCCAACTGGAAAGTTTGTTATTGGATGACCAAACTGAGATACAGGACTTACTTGAAGAAAAATTATTGTAGATACATACGGATGAAAATGAGCACATTGAGGATGAGCATTTTCTGGAAAAGATCCAAGTAAAGTAGACCGCTCAGCAGCTTATGCAGCTCGTCACATAGCCAAAAATTTAGTAGCAGCAGGTATCTCAGATGAGATTTTAGTCCAAGTAGCTTATGCTATTTGAGTCGCTAAACCAGTAAGTCTGTATATAAATACATACTGAAAATCAAAAGTGGACTTTTCAGATTCCGAAATTGCAAAAAAAGTTGAAAATATTTTTGATATGAGACCAAATGCCATAGAAAATAGATTAAAACTTCGTAATCCAATATATTTTCAAACAGCATCTTATGGACATATGTGACAAGAACCAAGAAACGAATCAGGATTAGAATTATTCACTCGAGAAAAACTTGATTATGTAGATAAGATTAGAAAAAAATTTTCATTGTAAAAAATAAATATTGATATTATTTGAAAAATTTTTACATATAGGGTGAAAACACAAACAAAACTTACTCTTATGGAATACATTTCTTACTCAGTAAAAATGAATGTGTCACGGTACCCAGTGCAGCACATTTCAGTAGGAGGTCAGTTTTGCGAAAACGAGCAGTTTCCTTTTGATAGACTTTGTCTAGAAATCAAAGAGACACATCATTGTCCTTTTTGCGGGAAGGGGACAGTAAACTCTAAGTGTACTTGCGAGGAATTTGCGACAAAGTTAGCAAAACTGCAGGAATCAGTCAATGATACAAAGCATAAGACGAAGATCCATATGGATCTGTACGACAACCTTCTTGCTAGTGGTGATAATGAAGTCAGTATCGCCATGAGACAATTGACAAGGCAAGAGATTAAAGATTTGGGTCCCGATTTTTGGGATGACGCACAAAAGCTTTTCGATGAGAAAAGCAATCGATCCTTCTTTGTGAGTAATGTCATGTATGACGGAAGTAAACTTGATTTTACTTGCAAAGATCTTCAGTCAAAAGCCGTTTTTGTTTGTTCTTTGGACGGAATCAGTTATAAAAATCACAAAATCTATCTTGGATTTAATCGTGTGAAACGTATTTCCAATGGAGATAACACCCCTGGTAATTACCGTACAAAAAAATATTGGAAGAATGTGCTTAAGTCCAAAGACTGGAAAGACTTTTGCAAAAAGTTCAGGAATACGTAATTTTTTATGAAAAACGCTCGTTTGAGCGTTTTTTATTAATATACAAAAAGAAGGAAGAGCAATGAGCCTTCCTTCATTTTCTGATTTCGACCAAGGAAAAACCTTGGTTTTTGATGAGATCTAGCGCCACCTCTCGTTCGCTTGGTAGTCGGATCAAACGTTGAAGTGTTAGCTTTTTCCATGGCCACCTAGTAACCTTACGTTGTAATAAAGCACTAGCCCCATTCGATGCCTGTTTTACGGCCAAGCAATCCAAGAAAGAAATTCTTTGAATTTGCTGCCGCATTTCTTCTTTACTTATTTTCATAACTAAACGATTTTAACATAAGTCAATATAGTTATTTAAGATAAAAAATCAATAAATTATTCAAATCTCAACGCATCGATAGGCTTTAGTTTAGCTGCATTTCTAGCTGGCATTATTCCAAAAAGTAATCAAATTGAAATAGAAGAAATTACAGCTATTAATACTGATTTTACTGTTATTACAGCATGAATTGAATCCTGTACATGATTGACTATTCGTACTACCAAAATACTCAAAAGAATCCCAATTATTCATCAAATTACAGTCATTAATACTGATTCTGCTAGAAATTGACTGACAATGTCAGATTTTTTTGCTCAAATGGCTTTTCTAATTCAAATTTCCTTTGTTCTTTCTGTCACTGAAACGAGCATGATATTCATGACTCAAATTCATCAAACAAGCAGGGAAATAGCTGCAATTGATGCCAAAAATGTTGACATGACTCACATGATTTTATCCACAATTTCCAAGAAATCTTTTTGTGTTGTGACATTGAAATTTGATTTGTTTCATTCTTTTATTCAATAAAATTTTCTCAATCATTCTTCTATCTCATTTTTTGTTGCATCTATCAAATCTCAGTCTTTCACTGACAAAAATATTACGGTATAACCATTTGCTCATCAAACAGTCCTAACTTTTGCTGTGGATAGTGGAATATAAACTCATCTACTGACAGCCATATCTTCTTCGACTTTTCAAATCACAGTAAACATGTCATTTCATATTTTGATTTTTTTTCATATAGGGTCTTGGTCTTCAAACAAATCATCCGATACGCTTTCTCATAGCACGACTACTTTTGCCATGTTTTTTTCGTCATTCTCTGTGAAAAATGCTCATTTCATGAGTTTTGATGTCCTAATTACGAAATATTCAGGAGTAGTTCAAACAATTCATGCATTTGATAGAGTTGTCTCTCAATATGAAACGAGTTTACTTCATTCAAGAATTGGTGCCATTCATGCAATATTTGAGACATTTGTTTTCAAAAAAGACATCGTCTTATCATCCAATTTTGCATAAGCTCATCGGCTTCCATTTGCTGCAGAAATGAAACTAGAACCTGGCATGATAGTGATGATATTTGTTCACATACTGTTGATTTCTCAGACAATCTCCTCAGTAGCTCAGTTTCAGACAGACAATAAAACAATTACAGAAAAAACTCAGATTATGATTCCCAACATACTCAAACCCGTTCTCAACTTGTTTCTACTTAGATCTGTAATTGCATTTGCAAAGTGCTGTCTCAGTGTCATATTTATGTTTAATTAAAGGTTAGATGATATTTTTAGTAGCCTCCCTTATTAAGGGAGGTGGCGAATGAAATGAGCCAGTGGGATTAAATCCCCTTGTCGCTACGCTCCTTCCCCCTTAATAAGGGGGACCTTTTTAATGTCCAAATATTCTTTTCCGTTCATGTTCAACTTTTTCAATATTGTCTCACAAGCCTGATTCTAGGGTATTTACGATATTTCCATCTTTTACCAAAATATGTCTTTTTGCATAATCTGCTATTTCTTGTTCATGAGTGATGAGAATGACTGTTTTTCATTCTTGCCACAATTCTGTAATGAGTCACATCACTTCGTCTCCGGTCTTTGTATCCAGTGCTCATGTCGGTTCATCAGCCAAAATTATTGCAGGATTTATAACCAAAGCTCTTGCTATTGCGATTCTTTGTTGTTGTCATCAGGATAATTCATTCGGCTTACTATTTAATTTATCTTTCAATCATACCCTAATCAAAGCTTTTTTTGCTCTTTCTTCCCTTTCACTTCTTTTCACTCCTTGATACGAGAGTGGTAGCATTACTTGTTCCAGAGCTGATTTTCTTGGAATAAGATTATATGTTTGAAAGATGAATCATATTTTTTTTCCACGAATTTCAGACTGTTCGTCATCATTTAGTTTTGCGACATTTTTTCAATCAAAAAAATAATCTCACGAAGTTGGAGTATCAAGCATCCCAATCATATTCATGAGTGTGGATTTTCCACTTCCAGAATGTCCCATAATACTCACAAATTCTTTTTCTTCTATCTGTAAATTTATTCCTTTCAGCACAGGAATTTCTTGATCTCATACGAAATAACTTTTATATATATCTTTTAGTTCAATTAACATAGTTGTATTGTAGATTATCAATAATCATAATTCATAATATATAAAAGGCAAACGTATTCAATATGAATTTTCAAAAAGAAAGTATATATATTATTATCTATTGACATCTAGAAGTAAAAGTGTATATATAATAATGAAAACAAAGATTTAAATTAATTATAAACCAAAAGTAAGTATGGGTGCGATACTTACTCTGCAGAAGTGCAGTTAAAATTAGCGATAATAAAATGGTTTTAAGGAAATATGGTATTAATCCATCGTTGCTTTTCTTCGGATTCTATCTGCTGATGGAGGAGGAAAAAGCCTCAGGGAAAAAGAAGGATCTTTTGTACAAAAGGGTTTTAGGGGAAACTCTTGACTCAAAGCAATTCAAGGCTATGTATGAAAACTTCAGAAAGGCGTTTGAAACGAAAGATGTTCGTTTTCATGACACATATCAATGGTTTGAGGGTGAGGATTCGATTGTTTTCGCCGGAAGTCCAAAGCGGTATGAGGAACGTAGCCGTTTTTTTAGAGCAATCGAGCCGAAGTTTATCCTCACGGGAAATGGTCTGTTTGTGGAATTAGGTTGTGGCGAGGCGTGTGTTGCTGGAACCGATGGAAATTCCTTCTATACCTCACAATGTTGCTATCCAATCAACCTCTGGGAGTTCCCAATCGAAAAACTTTCCAAGTCTAAGCTGTATGCTGAACGGTTGTTGAATGCAACAAAAGTGGCATTAGAATCGTTTACCTGAGAAACATCCAAGACAAAAAAGTACAGGCCGTGCCATTGCATGTGCCTGTTTTTATTTTATAAATTTATTGATTATATTCGTTGCTCATGTTCATCAAATCTTCACCCAAACCATTTGTAGCAGTTTTGCTAACTTCTTTTACAATCTCATCTCCGATTTCCAAGCCTGATATGATTTCAATCATATTGTCGTTTGCAACTCACACTTGTACTTCAACTAAATCACCACTTCAATTTACTACATAATTTCTTTCTCAAATCTCTTGAATATATGTCGTTGGAATTTGGATTACATTTGTTTGTCTGTCCAGTATGATTTTTACATTTGCAGTCATTCAGCCATAAATTGTGTATTCTCACTTGTCGATATGTACTTTCACAGTGTACGAAACTACTCATGCGGAAATATTTGCCTTGGTATCTATGTCACTGATTTCTCCGTAGAAAATCACTCATGGATAAGCATCAAATTCAACTTCAGCTGGCATTCAGATTTCGACTTGAACAACGTCGATTTGATCTAAGAATAATGAAATATCAATCAAATCCGGATTTTCAATGTAAATGAATTTTTGGTTTGTTGCAGAAATTTTATCTCATTCTTCAAAATCTATTTTTCTGATTTTTCAATCAAAAGGGGCTGTAATCTGGTAGCTTTCTAATCATTTTTTAGCTTTGCTAACAGTGATTTCTCATTGTTCTACACTATTTTCAGCAATATTTTTTTGGCTATCAGTAGCTCATTCTATAATATCTTGTAGGCTTTGTTCTTGTAAACGGATTGTGTTTTCCAAATTTTCAATTTCATTTTTCTTAGCTTGAATTACTAATTTATTAGTTCACGAATTATCTTCTAATTCGTCCAATTGCTGTCTTGCTAATCTTAGAGCTGATCTACTTTGTTCCAAAGCATTTTCAGCTTGTAAAATCTGAGTGTCTGTTCATCAATTTCTTAGGTCTTGATAATTGATTTTTGCATTTTCCAAACTAAGTTCAGCTTGTCTTATATCGTTTTCAATATTTTCTGTGTCTAAACTTGCCAATATTTGTCACTTTGTGACAAAATCTAATTCATTTACATATATTTCAGCCACATCTCATTGCATAGTAAATGACAGTGCTTCTTCCTTTTTTAATTCAGCATTTCCGTAAACTTCAATAGTTTTTTCGATGTCTCATCTTGTGACAGTGTATGTGTTTATCTGAGTATCAGATTTATTTCTATTTCTTGTAAACAACAAAATTAGCAGACAAAATAAAATTGCTGCAATTAAGAGTGTAAAAATAAATCATAAAATTTTTTTCAATATCTTTTTCATGCCCCAATTCTTATTCAAATACTATATTTCATAGTATGTATACATAGAAAAAAGTCAATAGAAATTTGTGTAAAATATATAATAAAGTAAGATTTGAAAAAGGATATTACGGTTTCTTGGAATGATAATTTGTTTTTAAAAATCTTCTACAAATACTGTTACATTTTTAGCTGTTCATTTTAGTACATAAACTCATTCTTCAGTGATAGTAATATCCTCTCCATCAGAGACTGTATAGTATTTAGCATTATCCAAATCAGGAGTTTGTTCTAAATCTCTATCAGTAAATAAATCTGATGAAGAATAAATTGCTCATTTTGTTTGAGTAACATTTCTAGTCTTAGTCTGGGAATTACTAACCGTTGAAGGATTTTCAATTGTTTGTGAATTTTCATTCATTTCAGCAACTTTTTCTGGAGTAAGGTTGCTTGTGCATCATTGCAATATGATAGCCATTACAAATACAAAGGCTATTAAGAGTGGTAATTTTTTCATGATTATTAAGTATGAAATAAAACACTGTTCATTTTGACGATGAGCAGTATAATCATCCACCTTAAATTAATCTTAAAAGAAATTTATTTTTTCCAATCAGGCTCCAAGACTTCCATAAAAACCAAATCATATCGTTCTCCATTACAATATTCACAATGATGTCTCGTTCAAATCTCTTTAAATCCACATTTTTTGTAACAAGCTATGGCTTTTTTATTAAATGACTTTACATCCAAATATACATTATACAAGTTTAACGTGTTAAATGCAAATTCCAATAGAGTAGTGATAGCATCAGTTCAATATCATTTATTATGTTCGTTAATTTCTCAAATCATTACTCATAGTGTTGCTGTTTTATTTATTCAATTTACTTTGTGTAATCACAATATTCATATTGGATTATCATTGTCTTTTTTTACTATTGCAAATTGATAAGAATCACTTTTTGTGGACGCATCTGCTAAATATTCCTTTTGTATTTTGAGTGTAATCATCCTTGGAGTTCAATGAGTTCAATCTGTAATACGAGGATCATTATTCCATTTTGCAAAAATTTCAGCATCTTCAGGATTTACAGGGGAAAGATAAACTTTTTCTCAGATTAATTTTTGAAAATATTTCATTTTAAATTTTGAATTATAAATAATTATTTTTTCAATTTTTTTCGATCTGGCTTCAAGACCTCCATAAGAATTAAATCATATCGTTCTCCATTATAATACTGACTATGATGCTTTGCTCATACTTCTTTGAAACCACATTTTTTGTAACAAGCAATTCAATTTTCATTAAATGACTTTACTCGTAATGATATATTGTATAAATTTAATGTATTGAAACCAAATTCTATGATGGTCTTTACAGCATCTGTCCCATATCATTTATTGTGCTCTTCAAAATTTCAGATTGCGATTCATAATTCAGCAGTTTGATTTATGAAATTTACATCTCATAATTCGATAGTTCAGAGTAGCGCATCTCATTCTTTTTTTACGATGGCAAAAGTGTAAGTTGAATGTTCTTCTTCGAGCCACTTTTTTTCTCATGCTAATGTTGGAACTTGCGATAGCATATTAGTACTTTTTGAAATTCTTTCATCACACCACCATTTAGTCAAGATTTCAGCATCATCAGGATTTAGAGGGGAGAGATAAACTTTTTCTCAGATTAATTTTGGGAAGTATTTCATTTTATAATGAAAAATGGTAAAACTTATTATGTAAATAATCTTTTTATTTATTTTTGCAAATAAAAAATCCCGCATTAGCGGGATTTCTTCAGTATATTTAATTTAGAAATCTTCATTCATCTTTACATAATATTCTTTTTCGTGTCAGCAAGATGGACAAGCCATAGGAGGTTGTTTTCATTTCCAAACATATCCACATTTTGTACAAACTCGATATATTTCTTCGTCTCTATTGAATACTTTGTCATTTTTTATTAAATCATACAATTTCTTGTATCTTTCTTCATGGTGCTTTTCTGCTACCATAATTGCTCTGATTCTAGCTGCGAATTGAGGATATCATTCTTCTTCTGCTACTTTTGCAAATTCTGGATACATTGCAGTCCATTCTTCATTTTCTCAATTTATTGATGTTTCTAAATTCATCAAAGTATCTCAGAATTTTATCATAGTAGTAGTTTCTACATCAATACTAGGGATTTCTCATCATTCTTGCTTTACAAACTCTTGCATCATTTTGAAAAATCGTTCTGCATGTTCTTTTTCTTGTTCAGCTGTTTCTAAAAATACATTTGCGATTTGTAAATATCATGCTTTTTTTGCTACGCTAGCGTATACTGTATAACGGTTTCTTGCTTGTGATTCTCAAGCAAAAGCTTTTGCTAAATTTGTTAATGTCTGTTTCATTGGTAAATTGTTTATTGTTAAAAGATTTTTCAATATATACTATAAAACAAAAAAAAATCAATTGAAAAAATTTTCAAAAAAGATTGATAATTTTATTTTTTTAGATAAAAGAAAGGATGGTTAAAGATAAATTTTATATTTTATCAAAGCCATGAAATTACAATTAAAGTGATTTAATTCGGATTGCCTCCAACATTCCGAAGATGCTAAGTTAGCTGTGGAAAAACTCAATTCCGCATTGATGGACGATTTCTATTGAAAACTTGACACAAAAAACTGAGAACTGCGATTATGGGATTTTACCATCAGAAAATTAGCTCCGGTAGTGGAAGACAAAATTGTAAAAATTTTGGAGGCGATGAATATTAAATCTGATAAGATCGACGAGACAAGACATCAACTCCAAAAATTATTAAAAGAATTACCCCAAAGTTAAGTTAAAATAAAAAAGAATCATACAAGTGTATGGTTCTTTTTGTAATTCACGAAATTATTAAAATGATTTTACATAAATCAGTGGTTTACTAATTCTCGGTTTCATCATTCATACTTACAAGCTGTCCAACTATAATCTGTGATATCATCTGTTTCAAATGTATTTTCAGGTTCATCTAAATCCATATAAAAGTTGGAATATATTTTTAAACATTTATCAAATTTTAATCATAGAGATTCTTCAAAATAGTTTAGTTCGTATAGAGACATTTCATCTGAATCATAGTACATTTTGTACACTTGAGGATGAGAACTCCAAGTTTCATATGTATTTAAAACTAAATTCATTACCTCGTCCATTTCTTCATTTGAAAAAATGTCAGATGTTCAATAATCAATTTCAATATTTTCATATGATTTTTCTTGTTCAGATTTAACAGGAGTTTCTGTTAGTTCTTTTTCTTCTCTAATACTCTCATACGTATCTCATTTTTTATAGTGATCTAAGTCATCCACAATTGGTCAAGTTGTCATACATCCATTTAATAATAGACCTGAAATGACAAGCAGAGTAGTGATAACAATATGTTTCTTCATCTCAAAATATTTTAGATAAACAAGTGTCTATATATTCTTTTTTTAAATATTTTCAATTTATTTTAAAATTCTACTTCATAAATACTTGACTTTATTTATCGATAATATATAATTAAAATCTACAAAAACAGAAACAAATCAAAACTACATTATATGAAAAAACTAATTACCTTGTTGTTCATTGTTGGGCTTACGATGACAACAGCGACAAATTTGTCAGCCCAATGCGGCTGCAGTGGACTTATCCTTCAAGGAGGTTGGTCCGTCAACGCCCAAAAGAGCGGTGTAATTCCGGCTCGTACCAATGTTTCCGCGGATTATTGGAGAGAAATAGGATTTGTGGGAGTGACATCGTCGTTCCCATCGAAATCCGACGACCGTCTAAGCGTCGGCCTGCGAGGTGGTTTTCACATCGCTGGTTACTATGTGGGGTTCTCCCCGTATGCGAAAGTGTCTTATAACCACTATCGTGCAACGACGGCCGACAAGCAATCAGCCGAAATAGCCGTCGGATACGGAGGTATATTCCGCGTAAGATTTATTGATGCCCTTGGCGTATTCATCGATGCTAGTCGAGAACATCCGATTAGTACCGATAATACAATCGGCATACAAAGAGCAAAAGGAACCACAATTGCATTCGGCATCAGTGTGTTCTTATTCTAAAAAAGGAGGGTTGTTCAACCCTCTTTTGCTTATTTTAGTCAAAATTTCTTTCTCAAATACTGATTTAATTCTGAATATTTTTGTTGCTCATCTGTTCATGCGAATTTTCGAGCATAACTGAGCATATCTACTATACTTTGGTAAACTTTTTTTGCTTGTTCTGGTTCGAGCTTTCTAGCTTCTGGATACTGAGTCCTAAGTTGCTTTGCATAATCAGCACTCATTGCTTGGTACTTTTCAGGCATATCTCACCATGTAGAAGTCAAAACAGCGATTACAGCATTTACAGCTTTTAAAGTCTCAGCATATTTTTTATCATCTTCGATTTTTTTGATTCTATTGTAATTTTTTGTAGCGAGTGATTTATTATAACTTTTTGCAAATCAATCCAGCAATCACACTCACTTAAAATGCGTTTTCCAGTACCTATCAATATTGTAAATCATTACTTTTGGATTTTTTGCATCAATAGTTTGGTTATTTCAAGCATAAATTCATACATGAGTAATCTCATTTTCAGATTCATAAGTATTTTTGAAGAAAATCAGATCTCAAACTTGAGCATCTGCTAAATCCTCAGAAAATGAATTATTTGCTACAAATTGTGCTCATTGCAAAGCAGAAGTCCTTTCCAAGTTGATTCAGACATTAGCAAATATTACTTGGATAAATTTACTACAATCCATTGGCTCTCCAGGTAATTCTCAATTTCACCCGAATTGATATGGAGTTTCTATATAAAGTTTTGTAAGATTGAGTATTAATTCACGATCTTGTGCAGTGATTTGGTTTGCCATGATTTTTATTTAAGTGTAAAACAATATTACTTTAAAAACACGAATCCACCAACTTCTATCAATACGATTTTACCATCATCATGCTTGAATCATTCTACATGGGTCAATAAATATGTCTTTTCTCAGATTTCAAGTATCATTGGATGCTCTGTATCCTCGTTATTTACCGCAAAATCATAAATCATATCACCATATCCAGACAAATCTAAATGTTCTACAGTATCTCCAAGCGTTATATCAAACACATTATCATCAGAAGAATAAACAGTATTATAATATCATCATCCCATTGGATACATTTTTTTGTATTCAGAGATATCCATAGGTGGTTTGTACCATCAATAATCATACATTCACCGTACAAATCTATTGTCATTTTTTTCATAACTGCGCTCATATCATAGATATCAATTCGTTAGATCATAGCTACCAAAGCTCATTCATTCTTCATCAATTATTCAGTTTTTCCAATCATTACCATCATAATCCCATGAAATTTCTTGTAATGAGCGAGCAATATTATCTACTCAAGTTGTGTTTAATCAAAGTAATGCATCCTTTTTCAAAGGTAATTGTAAATTTTCTGTCTGTAAAAGTTCTCTTAGTCATTTTAATTGAGATCTCAAAGAGACTTGTTTAGCTCAAATTGGTCATCAGTATATAGAAACCAAAGTTATTCCAACCAATACAGCGAAAAAGCTTATAAATCTCTTATTTTTGTAAATCAAAGCGAGAATAGATATAGCAACTATTGCACAGATCCCAGCACAAACCAAATATCTATTTATCGTAAATCAATATTGATGGACTCTCATATATATTGCACAAATCATGAGAATTGCTATCAAAAGGAAGCTTCCAAATATTATTTTATGCAGTAATTTGAATCTTTTGTCTTCTTGAAGATAAGTCAAAAAGATAGCGATTATTCCAAGTGCAAAATATCCAAATCCTAATCAAACTAGTACTCATTTTGGCCAAACTCCAGTAATCAATATTTTCAATCCATACAAGACAAATATTGCTAGATACAATAATGTCAGAGGTACAAAAATGTATGTTCAAAATACTTTGTTTATCCAAGTTGGTTTTATCTCTCTGTCATCTCAATTTCTAACCAAATAATAATTTAATCCAAACGAAGTAGCAAGCAGAATTAGTGATAGGCATCAAACATATCAATGTATTTTTCGCATATCTCGTGTTGGATTATAAATTAATTCTTTGAAAGATCGAATTGCTCCAGAAACTCCACCTCGGACGATGAGTCACACAAGTCAACCTACAACTACTCACCAAAAAATATTCATATAAGATTTTACAGCAATTTTCTCATCATCTCTGTACCTGATAGCGATAAGCAAAAATAGTAGAGCAAAGGCAAGTATTACAGGTCATAAATAAGTCAAAGAAGCAGAAACGCTCATTCTATCCAAATCTACATTACGAATGCACAAATAATAAATCAATCAAAGCACCAATGAAAAAATCTGTGCTGAAATATTGATTATTTTTTCTTTCTTTGAATTTCCACTTTTTTCAAATCGTAATGGTCAAAGCAAACTGACAAGAAATGCTACAATTCCTACTATGTACAATCTTTCAGTTTCCAATGTAAATACATTTCTTTTGTGGACTCATCGACAAGCAACAATAGTGACAAAAAGCACTATCAAATGAGCCACTGGAAACTTTTTTATAGCATTGATCCAGTTTCAAAAAATAGAAGATAACTTTGTTTTCATAGTAAACAAAAAATTAAATAAAATCTTTTACAATGTAATTTATATATTATTTTTATATTAATGAAAATCAAGGTGCGTAAATGATGTTGAAAATTGTACGTATATGTATAATTCTATAATGAAATATTTTATTTTGTTGTATAATATTCATGAAAAAACTTTGAATTTTCCTTTCGCTACTGATTTGCTGTATTTTAGTCGTTGGATGTCATAAAAATTGTAACTGTAACTGTGAACAAACTACAAATGAAAACGAAACAACAAATGTTGTAAAATATTGTATTGAACATGGATGAACTCATACACTTGTAGAGAATGCTATTTGAATATATTGAAAATGTACCTTTCCTAACGGTTTAATTTGTGAAGATCAGCTTATATGAACAGATTCATGTAATCTTGAGCCAAATTTAGAAGATATTGATACTGAAGAAGAACGCATGTATGGATGTGAACAAAATGTTTCAAGATGGATGGATGAAAATATGGAATGAGCAGTATTTTTTGGCGTTGAATGGGATGATGAAACAGATGAAATAAAAGACGAGGCGGGGAATATAACAATAATTAGAAAAAATTTTTACGTAAAATACGATAAAGATTGATACCATTGGAAATTACCATGAACATGTGAGGCTAGCTTTTTATATTGAATTTTAGATGTGATATATGGTCAAACTTATATTGATAAATAATAAAAGTTATACTAATTTTAACAGTTAATTTACTTAATCATGAAAAAACACTGACTATTCCTTTTACTACTGATTTGCAGTATTTTCTTCACTTGATGTGATAAATTATCAGCTATCATCGATGATTGTTTAATTCCAGAAGAATGTACGGACAATACAACGATTGATGATTTGCAAGACACTTACCTCACAGCCTATGGGACTGAGCCATTTTGGGATATAGAAATCTCATGATGAATAGCAACTTTTTCTTCTCCAATGTATGATACGGATGTCGTTGAGCCAATAACTATCCGACAGGAATGAAAAAATTACTATTTCTCATGAGAAGAACTTGAATGAGAATTTATCCTAAAAGATTGTATTGATGGATGAAAATGAGATATGCATTACTACACTGTTTGAGTAGCAAAAATCAGAGATTATTATTACGAATGATGTGGAGATTGAATCGAATGAATCAAAATGTCTGGCGAAGATTATGAGGACAGACATTCAGAATTTTTATCGAAATATGATGGTTATATCAAAAATTGTGAACATTTAGCTGAATTACAATTAGACAAAAATGCTACAGATTTTTCATATGGACGATATAATTATTCAAATATCTGAGATTCATACAAAATAGATTGATATGTTTCTTATACACTTGATGGTAATTTTTATTCAAAAGATTTATTCTGTGCCTTTACTGATTGAGATTTTGGGGAATATTGAGATGAGATTGAATATAATTCATATTTGAGAATTACCACGAAAGATGAAGAAGAACAAGAATGTATAGATACATTAGACCAATATCCACCCGAGCAAATGCCGTGAGATCCAGATACGATAACTACTGTATCATGTTATCCAAAAGATTATTATTGACCATGATATATCACTTGATATATTTATACGACAACTTATCCAGATTTATGACTCAGAATTTCTACACCAGCCGGATGGAACATGTTAGAATGGTGAGATGTATTGGATGATAATTCAATTTTTAATCATAAAGCTGATAAACCAATTTTTGCTAGAAATTGAAACAAAATCTCATATTGAGTAGAATATATCCAAGTATATGAAAAAGACAAAAATGAAAATATAGAAGATGCCATTAGGACAAAGCATTTGAAGGATTGATGTACAATTGATAAATACCCAAATTATTATCGACAAGCACAGGTTTCTGCACCATATCCATGAACAATAATTTATAGTATTCTGGGAGAAAGTGATAATCCATATTGATGAATTGACCCATATGCATGAGAATCTTGTGTAGATGGAGATTGAGAAGATAATCATTGATTAGTATGGTTCTTTGAATGACCAGATAAGACAAAATATTATAAAATGGTATTTTCAGATTGATGTGCACCTGGACCATGTTCAATATTTGGAGAAGTGGAAGTTTTTTAGTTAAATTTTTATTAAATTATGAAAAAACTTTGATTATTCCTTTCATTGCTAATTTGTAGCACATTAATCGCTGGATGTAATAAGCAGGCAAATTTCTCTCCAGAAGTCAGTAAAGAGTCAGTGGCAATATTGCTTGAAAATGATGAAAATCTTATTTCTCCAATAGCTTATGACGAGTTTCAGACTGCTAAAAATGTTTTATCTGTCTTGTCTGAAGATCAGATTGATATTGCTTTACAGATTATATCTGAAAATTTAGCGAAAGATGCTATAAAAGAGGATAATATACCAGAATGGACTTATCAAGATTATTATGAGCGAGCATTAACTCAGTTTCGTTCAATAAGAAATGTGTCTTTGGAACTTTTCAAAAAAGACCTCAATGAATTGTCTGTAGATGAGTATTTAGATATTATTGATAACCACCTTTCAGAGTTGTATGAAAATGCAATTAGTATAGCTCCATCTGAAAAAATTAAGAATGTTGTTTGGGGTTGAGATGATGAACAACAAGAGCATGAAATTATTGATGAACCTGAAGTTTTGGATGAAGAATGAACTATCGATATTCCATTAGATTGATTAGTTTATAGAAATGATGAATATTGATTTCAGGTAAAGTTTTGAAAAGAGCGAGGAGGTGGAAAAATTTATGAGTCATATATTGTATACAACAAGGTAAATAACTCTAATTTTAATGATTGAGGCTGAGTGAAGAATCCTATGATATTATTTACGGTATCATCTCCATGGAGACCAACTTTTGAATTAATAGCAGATATTATTGTTTATACATATGATGAATACGAACAAGCAAGGCAAAATCAGATGGATCCAGAATGCCTTATGTGCTCGCTTGAAGAATTTGATAATGCTATAATTTGAAAAAATAATAAATACTATTTCTTATTATGAAGAAGCAATCGTTCAGATGATGAATTAAAAACAATGTTTCCTTCATTAGAATGTAGAGAAGAAACAGATAGTAGTGTATACTGAACATACACATACATATACTGTGATTGAATAGAATATATTAATTGAGAGCCAAAAAAAACTTGAAAAAATTGGATTGAACAAATATTGCCAGCTGAATCATTTAGTTTTTTTGATGTATAAAATGAAAAAACTTTGAATTTTTCTTTCACTACTAATTTGTAGCATATTAGTCGCTGGATGTTTCAATACCACCCCAAAATCAGAAGCGACTATCTTATTTGAACAATTAAAAGAAACATTTACATGAAATATTGTTGACTGAACTAATTTAGAATTCGTGGATATTACATGAGACAATACACTATATTATAATGATGAATTTGGTATAGCAACAGTTTTATGAGAAGAATGGAAATGATATAGTATATGAATACGAAATACAGAAGATGATTTAGAATATAGCTGAGAAGTGATACAAATAAAAAGACCTATGATTTTATTCTGAACTTTATGGGATGATGAAGAATATAGAAATTTATATTTAATGGAGTTTTATCATTATTGATTCAGTATTTTCAGTAATGAAGATGTAGAAAAGCTTAAAACATCACCTAGTTTTTGGACCACTTCTTATATGCAATGGTATAGATGAGAAAATAATAAATATAGCTTCTTTGAAACAACAGCCCGGAAATGAAGTCAAAGATATTTGTTAAATTCTTTCCCAAATTTAGATTGTAGAACTTGGACAGGTTGAATTGAATATGATATTGATTGAAATCCTCATGAATATGTAGATGCTGATTGTAATTGATATGAGGTTGTTAATTGAGAAGCAGTGAAAACAAAAAAATCTTGGATAGAACAACTATTCCCTTATTGATTTATTTTCTATGATATAGAATAAAATATAAACAAATATAGTCGGAGCCAACCACTCCGATTTTTTTAGATACAGAAAATTTGGAAATCGGACGTTATTGTTTAAACAAAAAAGTTGACATTATATAAAAAATACTTATAATATAAAAAATCAAAACAGAAAATAGTCAAACAAATCAAAAAAATAATGTTATGAAAAAACTACTTTTAATTGCTATTTTTAGCACCCTAATTGGAAATGTGTTGTCTCAGGATACTATCTTGCTGTACAACAAAGATGGTTTATGTAGGTCTTATTTAAAAAGTGAGATCATAAAGACCATTACGACGTCGAAGCCTACAGATATGTACACAACGGAATCTATCCTTAAGGTATTGAAAGACAATTATGGAGAGTATAGTGATTGGTATGAAGTCGCACATCGTTATGCTTTTTGGAATATCGTAATCGAAGATCCTGAATATGCAAAAAGTGAGAATCTTTACAAAATCCACCAATCTAACGGCAGATATTGTCCAGAAAGCACAATTTACACGATAGATTCCTCAGAATTCATAATATTCGATTGGCCATTGAGCAACACATTCGTCTTGGATGTTAGGATTGCTATCGTGAAAGATAATGAATTATGGACGATGAAATCGGGAAAATCGGTTAGAGATGATTGGGTTACGTATGTTAACAACATTTTCAAAAAGATTTCAGCTGATGATCTGATGACAGAGCCAGTAATCGAAATACCAAGTATCATAATAGAAGACTCTTACTGATTTCAGTAAGAGTCTTTGTTATAAAAGCAAATATTTATAACATTAATCACAGGCTTCTTTAAAGAGGAATAAAACTATCATTTAAAACTATTATTGAAATCAGAAAATATATCGCTATTACTTGGACATAATCTTTACATATAACGAAAAGCGAATATGACTATGCTTTATGCAATTTTGGCTGTGATTGTCGTATCATTAGCATCTCTGGTTTGATTGATTACATTTAAAATCAAAAATGAAAAACTTGAAAAAGTCTTAATTTATTTGGTGGCTTTTTCTGCATGAGCATTACTTTGAGATGTGTTTTTCCATCTATTGCCAGAATTGGTAGAAGAATGAGAAAATATTTCAATAGAATTGGTTTGAGGATTAATTTTGTGATGAATAGTTATCTGACTTTTTGTAGAAAAGATTGTTCACCGAAATCACTGTCATCATGTAGATTCCAAAGAGCATACCCATCCATTGGCTATCATGAACCTCGTTTGAGATTTTGTACATAATTTCATAGATTGATTGATTATCTGAGCAAGTTTTCTAATCAGTATCCCTGCTGGAATCTCTACTTCCATAGCAGTTTTATTCCACGAAATACCACAAGAAATCTGAGATTTTGCAGTACTAATTCATTGAGGTCTCAAAAAAACAAAAGCATTGTTTATGAATTTCATCGTCGCTTTGAGTGCTGTTTTGTGAGTGTTTTTGACATTTGCAGTTGGAAAGAGTGTAGAAAATATTCACCTTTACCTGACTCCAATAGCTATCTGAATGTTTATTTACATAGCATGATCAGATCTAATCCCAGAAATCAATAAGCACAATACAAAATTATCAATGTCTATCTTGCAGATAGCTATGTTTGTCTTGTGATGTGTCGTAATGTTTGCTTTGCTCGGATTGGAGTAGAAATTGCTCCAAAAATATTTTTAAAACATTTCATCAAAATATGAAAAAAATATTAATTTTTAGTTGCTTTTTTATAGCTTTTCTTACTTCTTGATGTCACACAAAACAGATAGAAATCATGGAAACTATTGATAAATCTGATATAGAAAGCATAAATTTTTCGTTAAAATTTGAGGAACTTACTTGATGACGAGAGGAACTATGATGATTTTGAGAAGAATGAAGAGAATATTGGGAGGCTGAATTTACAAAAATAAATAACCATAAAATTTTAACATTTAATGAAATAGCAGAACAATTAAAAGGTAGTGAATATTCAATAGATTATGAACCAATTTTGTGAGATATTGATGTTAATTGAAGGCAAATGAAATGGACTTTGAATAAATATTGAAATTTTGTAGGATCTGGAAATGGCTTTTTATCTTATCAATTTGATTGAAATCATTTAATATTATGTTATGAACCATATTTAAAAGATAAAAATTGAATTTATTGTATTATTGATTGAAAAGACGAATTTTTATGATATTCTTTTAATCGACAATATACTCTTCCAAAAATATATAAATGAGATATTTATAAGGTTCAATTGATAGATGATATGGAATTCCCAAAATATTGAGTTTTTGTGAACGATGATATAGTTTATCGTTTTGAAGCAGATCATCCAACAGACACAACAATCCAATCATTTATAGTAAATGATAGTGGCCGATGGTTGTTTTATAGAACTCATAATTACTGACAGGAGTGAATATTTTTACATATAGTACACAATTGATTAGATATTTGAGAACAGAATAATTATGAAGATATTTTTTGATTATTTAATTATAAAAACAATGTCTTATACTTTTTCAAAAAAAATTGAAAAATATTTTATAATTTAAATTGAGAAAATTTTGATACTGATTATGATGATATAATGCATGATTGGTGCTGTGGAATGGGTTCGTATAATATGTTTTTTTGAGATTGAGCGATGCTTATTTATGCAAAAAAAGATTGAAAATATTACTTAATAAAATGAACATTTGTTGAGGATTAAATTTATTAATTAATAAAACACAATGAGACTTTTGATTCAACAAGTAAAATCAGCAAAATTAGATATTGAGGCAGACAATATCCATAGAGAGATTGGTAGAGGAATAATAATCTACCTATGAATTCACAATGACGACTTGGATACTTACCAAGACAAAATTTCTAGGATAATGAAAAAAATTCCACTTTTGAAATGCCTGACATGACCGGATTGAAATATCAATACATCACTCCAAGATATTGATTGAGAAGTTTTGCTTGTCTCAAATTTCACTTTGTACGGTAGGAGTATGAAATGAACTAAATTAGATTTTGTACACTCAGCACCATACAAAGAAGCTGAAAAAATATACAATTATTTCATCCAAGAAGCCAAAAACAATGGTCGGAAACTTCAGACAGGGGAGTTTGGAGCAGATATGATAGTTTCAGCAATCAATGATGGTCCATTGAATTATGTGTTGGACTATTAAAATTTAAAATAAATTTTTGAATTATCTCCCTTTTTAGGGAGATTTTTTTAAAAATTACTTTTTGTTTTACCAGGTAAGTATTGGATAAATTTTATAATTACAAAAAAAGTGGTCAAAAATTTGACAAATATTTTTTTTCAATTATAATTAAGAATATCAAGTTAATTATATAAACAATATAAAAATGTATAGTTTAATGATTTATATAGTATTAATTACCGTTTTAACCTTTAAAAAAGTAAAATGAAAGACCTTATCCAGAAAGTTCGTAATCACAGTAAAAGAATTACTGTTAAATTAAAAAGACATCACAAAAAATTCTTATTTTGAGCTTTGTGTTGTTGATTTTTAGCATTGATTTGAATGACATTTTTCAGTAAGTCAAAAGCTGATAGCATTTTGGATTTCTTAGATTCTACAGGATTATGACAATGATTTTATGGTTACAATGGCATAGATACTTTAACTATAAAAAATATCACAAATTCTTATGTAGATATAGAATCTCCTATTGTAAGAAGTTGAACACACGATATTACGAGTTACCTTTTTGTTGCATCTACAGGAAGATCTCAAAGGAATCCTGTAGCATATTGGTGCTTTGATTCTGTTGCAACTAGCTGAAACAAATTTATTGTGTGATTAACTACAAGTTTTCTGGATCCTTCTGGAATATATTACATATATGCTACACCAGTAGACAGTGCTATAACATGAGAATACAACTGAAGTTGTTCTGCTAGAGATGCGAACGATTTTCTATCGCTAGCCTATAGTGTATGAAATGACTCTACAATAAATTGATTAGACCCATGTTTCATAATCGAAGATAGCTTCCATTGAGAATGAGAAGAATGTGAAAATCACAAGAATTCATGATTAACAAATACATACACTATTTATTGAGTATCACACGTTTATGACTGACAATATATAACTATCACATGGAATTCTTATTCAAATGTAGACATAGATATATTCTTTCGAGATGAAACAAGATGAACTTTTGTAGGGCTAGGAACTGTAAATAGTGAACAGAGATCATTTACTTTTGAAAAGAGATATAATTGAGATCATATTATAAAACTAAGACCATCAGATTGATCTCAAGAAATAAATTATACAGCTCATCTAACAAATACAGAAAACTTATGATTGGCAACTTGAATGTCAATAACACTAAATCCATGATGGAATGTGTTTTCTACTCCTGCATTACTATCTGATATTTCATTTTCAAACGAATGAAATGGTATAAGTTTTTCAAAATTGGAAAGTGGACAATGGATATCAGTAATGCCAAGTACAAGTACGATTACACCATTAGAAGGATTCTTGGCAAAGAATTCAAATAATACACCCGTAACAATGTATTTAACATACAGAGATACAACACCAAGTGAAGATATGCTTTCAAAAAACGTTAGTAGATGACGAAACTTGTTATGAATAACAACAACAGAAGATCCTTTCTATAATATACATCCAGGTTTACATCTAGATTTTACAAAAAACACAATAACAAATTTACTCAATATTATAACTACTAATTATATATCAAAGAATGGGTCGATTGAATATCCAGAAATTTGAGAAGCATATTGAGTGTTTTTAAGTTCAGATAGAATTTACTGATGATCAAATAGTAGATACCTAAACAATGGTAGACTTTATCAAAATGATAATGATAATTATTCTGAAATTATAAGAGTTACTCCATGATCTTACAATATTCCTTTATTAAAATGAAGAGTAACTGCTGCTAGAGATTTGTCTTTTAGAAATACAGGATTTTACTTAGAAATAAGTTGAGCAAATGCTTATGAAGATGTTGCATGATATGAAGCAGGATGAATAATATATGATATTATCGTAAATGTTTGAGAATGATGTACAAGCCATATTGATAAATCATTATATGCACAACAAACAGATGCAAGGTGATATAAAAAAATATATATTCCATTCTTTAATACATGTAATACAATACCAGCATGAGATCATAAAATATCTGTTTTAATATGAATTAATAGTGAATATGCTAGAAATTTCAAAACAGGAATGACAATAACAATGAATTCTTTAAATAGACTAAATTTTAATGAATCAATTATTAACTGAGAAATAAAATCATCAGTGATAGAAGTTTCTCATGATAATTTACCAAGTCTATCTATTGTTAACTGAAATAATGGTATTGAGGTTAATGTTACAACAACATGAACACAGAATTTCTCATTATGATCAATACAAATATATGGTAATGAACCTTGAGAATCAGTAAGCGTATTGTTTGATACTGATAGAAGTAATGGTTATGTTCCATTTATGTATGTTGATACATATATTAATTGAGATTTGGTTAATAGTAGATTGTATGATACTAATATGATAAAAATTTTGGTACCATTAGCCGAAAATACAGGTACTAAAATATCATTTGTATGAAGATTTGAAAATTGATTGCTGCCTGATGATTGATCATTTGTACCTAAAATTATTGTCAATAGTATACTAAAAGATGGTATCAATTATATAACACAGAATTGCCATTACTATAGATGACGATGTACACAATTTAATTGAGGAAATTATATATTCCACTGAAGATTAACTAATGTTGATTGATGATCAGATAATATTGAATGATGTCCAATTGAGGATATGTACGCTTGTCTAATGTCTGAAGACTATGATTCATGTGTTTATAGTTGTTCTAGTAGTAGTCATATTAATCAATATCCTACAGAATTGGTAGAGTGATATGCTTATGCATACGATAATTGATTAACTACGGCAACTACTATTAATAATGCAAATATATATGGTAATGTATCAAAAATTGCGTTGGCTAAAATTATGGTAAACTACGCTATAAATGTGCTTTGACTTGAACCAAACGAAACAATATATTGCGGATTGCCCAATGATGTATCAACACAGTTGAATGCATTATATGACAATGCATACACAAAATTATGTCAATTAAGAATGACATTAGAAACATGAGATTTCCAACCATTTGCAGCCTGAACATTTGCAGATTTCGGAACTTGGTTGTCAAGAGCACTCAACCATAATGATCCTGATGCTTTGAATGAGTTAAATAATACAAGTCCTTATTATGAATGACATCTTAATTGGTTAAAAGGACAATGAATTATTAGTCAAAATAACCCTGATCTAAATGTCATAAAATGATATTTGTTTGTAATGTTGATGAGAGCAGACGAAAACTATACATCTGGACAATTATGTACACCTGAAGAATTGTTAGAATGCGCCCTATCTGATGATCCAGATACTTGTATAGCTATGTGTAATGAGCCGAACTACGAATTATGTACAAATGAAGAATTGTTAGTTTGTGGGCAACATAATAATCCAGGTGCTTGTGTAGCTACATTGTGTAACTGATCAAATAATGAATGATGTACATTAGACGAATTACTGATTTGTGCACAATCTAATGACTCAGAAGCTTGTATAGCAACATGTAACACACCAAACAATTGATGATGTACAACAGAAGAATTGTTAGAATGTGTTGTGGCTGATGACTCAGAAGCTTGTTTAGCTATGTGTCAAAACAATCCTTAAAAACATTTATAATATAAATATATTACTATGAAAAGGTTTTTATTCTTATGATTAATGTTTACTTTAATCTGACTTACATTTGCTTCGGAATCTTTCCCAGCATTTCCGATGACAATTTATTGAAATACAAATTTGACTGAGTGAACAATAAAAGTTTATGACTGATCAAACTACGAAATATCTAGTTATGATATCACGATATCAGGTAAATATTGATCAGAAAATGTATTTGTCCTTCCACTTTCACTAAATTCTTTTGAATGAGGTCTTGGTTTTAAAGCTGTATATAATGGACATGAATATGATATAACTTCAATCGATGATTCAAATAGATGAGAGTGATGCCCAAGTAAAAATTCTATTACATTTGTTTCAGAAAATTGTAGATATGATTTAATATTTGCGAACCAATCAAGTGGTTCTGGTGCAGCATATATTACAGGTCAAACAAATGATTATGATCTAGTACTTACAGGTCAATCAGGTAGTTATAATACATGAATAACTCGGCCAAGACTAAGAAAAGATAATTGTCCTGGAGGAGACTTTTCTGATAGCTATTACGATGGTAAATGTTCAGTATCAAAAAGCACACATCAATCAGCAAGTGAATTAGTATACGATACATTAAGATTTAATCCACACTATAGTGATGAAATGAATCAAGCATATCAGTACGCACATTATTATTGAGTTACTACAAAATCAAATATTGTAGAAGCTGATATGGATTGAAAATTAAATAGAATAGCAATGGCTAAAATGCTTAGCCAATATGCAATTAACGTTTTGTGAAAAAAACCAGACACAAGTAAAAAATGTGAATTTTGAGATGTTACTCAAAAGATGGATAGAGATTATAACGACTGAGTAACTTTAGCATGCCAGCTTTGAATAATGTGAGTATGAATAAGTAATTTTAGACCAAATGATTTGGTAATTAGAGCAGAATTCGGTACGGCTTTATCTAGGATGTTATTTGAGTTAGTAGATGGATCAGATAAATACTATTCTACACATCTTACAAAGCTAGAAAAAGAATGAATAATCACAAATACAAATCCTACGTTACAGGAATTAAGATGATATGTTATGCTTATGCTTATGAGAAGTGCAAAATAATGCCTAGATAGTTACAATATTTATACCAAAAAAATAAAATGCCAAAATTTATACACACGATATCAAAAAAAATAAAAAAATTTAGAAAAGATCGTAAATCAAATTGAAATGCGTTTTTGATATTTGCAGCTGTAGTCATGGTTTGGTGCGGAATAGCAAATTTGTTAGATGAATATTTTTTCCCAAATAAACCATTTATTGGTAACATGATTTGTATAGCAGTATGATTAATTATTCTCTTATTAGATGATGGAAAATTGTGAGAATTGGAATGAGAGTGAGAAGTTAAAGAAAATACAAAAAAATAAATTCTTCGTACTGTTGTTGCTATAATATTTATATCAAAAAAATAAAATGTGAAAGAAAACAAATCAAGTAATAAAGAGAATCAGAAATTTTAGAAAGGATCATAATTCAAATCGAAATATTTTTTTGGTATGTATTTCCATTGTAATGATTTGGAGATGATTGTGGAATCTACTTGATATGTATGTTTTTCCAAATAAACCATTTTTTAGCAATTTGATTTGTGTCATTTTATGAATAGTAATACTTTTGATAGACGATTGAAAACTTTGAGAATTAGGAGCAGAGCCACACAAAAGTAAGGATGAAAAATAAAAAATATTTCACAAGAAAACCTTGTTTTTCTCATTAAGTTCAATATTCTAATAAAAAGATATTCCAAATATCAATTTTTTATTGCTATTCTCAGAAAATGTACTTGAAAACAATCTGATTGGAAATTCATATAAAATTAGCAAGTCCAAACAAGATTTTTTGCCAATGTAAAAATGAGCAGAATTTTGATACATTGATACCAAATACAAATATTTGTCCGGTTTGTACTGGACAACCTGGAGCCTTACCTACTTTGAGTAAGGAGGTTTTGGAATTGTCTTTGAAACTCTGAAAAGCATTGAATTGTCATATAAATCGTAGATCACATTTTGATAGGAAATCATATTTCTATACAGATTTGCCTATGTGATACCAGATTACTCAGCAATACGAGCCTACAAATGTAGATTGAAAAGTTAATTTTTTTGTAAATAATTATGAGGAAGAGAGAACAGTAAGAATTGAAAATGCTCATATGGAATGCGATACTGCAAAAATGATTCACAATGGTTGAGCAGCACTAGTAGACTTTAATCGTGCTGGTACACCACTACTGGAAATAGTAACAGGTCCAGATTTTCATGATGAAGAAGAAGTTATAGAATTTCTAAAAGAATTGCAGAGAATTGCTAGATATAACCACATCTCTGATGCAGATATGGATAAATGACAAATGAGAGTAGACGTAAATATATCGCTCAGAAAAGATGAAAATTCACCATATTGAAAGAGAACAGAATTAAAGTGAGTAAACTCATTTGGTATGATTAGGAGATGAATCGCTTATGAATATGAGAGACAAAGCAAACTTTTGGATGAATGAAAAGAAAACGAGCAACAGACAAGGATGTGGAACGATGCTGAATGATTTAGTAAATTGATGAGATCAAAAGAAGATGCTTTGGATTACAGATATTTCCCAGAGCCAGATATGCCAGAATTAGTTCTAACAGATGAACAAATGAATTGGTTAGATAGGCAAGAATTAATTATTCCACACCAAATAATCAAAAAATTCAAACAAGAATATTGATTCAATAAAGAATATATCAACTGACTAATCAATGATCAGGAAGTTTTAGATTATTTCATGAATCTTGTTGATTTATGATTAGATCCAAAAATCACAGCAAAACGAATCGTTTGACCAATAGCAGCTTACATGAAAGAAAATTTCGTTTGAATCAATGAATTGAAATTTGATAAAGAAAAATTGATAGAGTTTATCAAGGTCGCTATTGAATGAAAAATCATGGATAATCAATTGAAAGTAGTAATGGATGAGATGCTCATTACATGAAAAAAAGCACAAGAAATAATTGATGAAAAGTGATTTAGTACACAAGGAATGGACGATAGCGAGTTAGAAAACATAGTTCAATCCGTTATCAACGAAAATCCAGCCATAGTAGAGCAGTACAAATGATGAAAAACTACGACATTAGGTTTCTTTGTATGACAAGTAATGAAAAAAACAGCCTGAAAAGCAAATCCAAAGGCTGTTTGAGATATTGTAACTAAATTATTGAGCTAAGATTAAGCTTTCACTATTTTTTCTATATCCATATCTTTTATATCTTTATTAGCTTGTCCACTTTGTGCTAGATGATTTTCAATAGTGCTAGCATTGTTGCTTGGATAATATTTTTTGATACTATTGTAAAATTCTTGCACAGTCATACTTCAATTTTCAGCTTTTACTGTTTCTTTTACTATTCATCAAAGATATTTAAATACCACATATTCATAATCTTTAGCATTTAATCCTCTCATTGTACTATCAATATTATCAAGCTTTCAACCAAATAATGCTTTGGCTAATCATCTCTCTATCATATTTAGTCATGATAATACATCATTCCATACTTGTTTAAGAGTATTATTAAATTTTCTTTTGTCTCAAATTTCAAATACCATATGTCCATTTGCAGATTTTTTTAGCATAGGATGTTCTTGTAAATAAGTATTCAAAGTAGCTTTTACTTTGTCATTGGTTTGTTTATCAAAACTTTTTGCTTGATTAAGTGTTTGAATCGCTACATTTGAAATGGTATTTGCATTTGTTGCCTCAAAAACTTCTGCATTTTCTTCTCATGAATTATTATCTGGATTTGGTGTTGGTTCTTCATTTTCTTCAGGAGTGTTGTTATTAGGTATTTCACCATTTGGAGTATTATTACTAGGCGTCTCGTTCTCAGGAGTATTGTTATTTTCATCAGGATTTTCAGAATTATCCTTTTTCCAATCAAATGTGTCTTTTGGATTCCATTTTCATGTTGTTAACCCGTGTGATACGTAATATACACCAGTTCATATTATTGTCCATTTAAAAACTTTTCCAAATGGTCTTTCCCAAAATGATTTTTGACTTCTTGATTCTTTTCTCTCGGCCCTTCTTTCAGCTCTCTCTTCTCTCCTTTCTTCTCTCTTTTGTCTCCTCAATTCTTTTCTGGCTAGTCTCTTTTCTTTTCTAGACATTTCAGAGTATCATGGTATTTCTGATTCATAATCTTTTGGTGTGAATAGCTTTTTTGCTAACCAAGCCGTTCATCATAGTATTCATACTCATCACAATGCACGTAAAATATTTTTTCATGTATGATCTT
>JAEEGF011395994.1_pt1 | contig 59192 bp, 40 predicted proteins | sample 9134171 | NCBI WGS metagenome assembly JAEEGF01 (sample SAMN16246542, study PRJNA631951) | gut metagenome | biome: gut microbiome; feature: rumen; material: AP-attached | host: Bos | place: Iran: Karaj | collected 2018-10 | reverse complement strand
CGAGCGGGATATCACGGCGTGGGCCTTGAGGGATTCAAAACCGGCGCTGGGCGACATCTCGGAGGCGATGACGCACTGCAGGTAATCCTCTATGCCGACGACATTTATGGCGATGACACAGCCGTCGCGGGCAATGAGACGCAAGTCGCCGGGGAAACTCTGGTCCTGATAGCGCTGCCAGTGGAAGCCCTTGCCTATCTCAACGTTTTTCAGGGTAAAGAAGCTGCCTACAGCGTCAAAATACCACTCCTCACGGGCCTCGCCACCAATCACCACCTTGCCTCCCTCTTCCACTGCGGAAAAGGTCAGCCCGCCCAGGACAAACTCCACGCGCGCCGCCGTCAGAATACCGACGCTTATCGTGCGCTGTTTTCCGCTATGCGTGCCTGAAGTTCCCACGTGCGAATCCTGTCTTTATAAGTGTTGTAACGGTTGGCGGTCGCTACGTCCAGCGACGCATCGCTATTGCCCTCCCAGCGGCGGCAGAAGTACATAACGTCGTAGATGCGACCAATGCGATAATGCCGGCTGATGCGCAACGCCACAGCATAGTCCTCTCCGTATTTTGTGGTCGGGAAGGTCATCTCGCGCACCAGCGGGGTGTAAAAGCCGCGCGGTGCGCCAAGGCCGTTGATGCGCAGGGCGTTGTTGCGGCCGTTGTCGGGTGTCCACTCGCGATGCTCTATCGGGGCCATATCGGCCGGTTTCAGGGCAATGTCGGTGATTTGGTATGATCCTATCACCATAGCGCAATTCTGCGCGTAGAAGGCCTCTACAAACTTCTGGACGGTATTTTCGTCGCTGTAGACGTCGTCGGAATCCAGCTGCAGGGCAAAGCGGCCGCATTTGGGATGATGCAGCGCGGCATTCCAGTTGCCGCCTATAGCGTGGTAGGTCTTGTCCTGGGCAATGTAGACCAGCTTGTCGGGATTCTCCGCCGCCAGCTGCGCTATGATTTCTGCGGCGCCGTCGGTGGAGTTGTCGTCCACCACAATCACGTTGTATTTGAAAGAGGTCTTCTGGTTCAGCGCGCTTTTCACCGCATCGGCAATGGTGCGGGCGCGGTTGCGGCACGGGATCACCACGCTGGCCTCGTATTCGAACTTCTCTGAGTTCAGATCGATCTCTTTGAAGGTGGATGGCGCCAGATAGCCGCCTATGGCCTTCAGGTGGGCGGTGCAGGCCTGCTCCATCTCTATCTGGACCTCGCGGTTGCGCGGGTTCACATAGTCGAACAGCTTCTCGCCAAACTCGCGCGTGTCCATCTCTATGTCGTAGTAGAGGAATTCGTTTATGTGGACAATCTTGCCCAGCCGGCTGAGCCGCAGCCGCAAGTCGTAGAAGCCGGCGAATTTCCATTCGACATCCATCCCGGCCACCGCCTTCTTCAGGGCGTCGGTGCGGATCAGCACCACGCTGCCAAAATCAAAGTCGTCGCGCAGGGAGCCCGGCTGGTAGTCAATAACGGGCGCTTCCTGAACCTGGCCGTCGGCACCCTGGTTAAAGCGGTCGGCATAGGCCAGCACCGCATCGGTGTCGGTGGCAATCTGCACCATCCGGTGCAGGCCGTGGTGCACCCAGGCCAGCCGCGTGGGCTTGGTATATATCAGTGTATAGTGAGTGTCGCTTGTGGCGGCTATCTTGCGGACAGACTCGGAGGAGGTCATCGCCGGGCACACGTACACCGCTTTCACCAGAGCCTCGGCACGCAGTTCCGCCGCAGTTGCTGCGTCTTCTGTAGCCAGAAAACAGGTTATCTTGGTCATCGCAGAATCTTTCTCGTTTATTTGCGTGAAGATACGTAATCTTTATAAAAACAAAAAGAGGTTGCCCGAAGGCAACCTCTTGATGATATCACTGATCGACTATTACTGATGAGGCTGAACTACGGTAATTACATACGTTGAGGTATGGGACGAATCCTGAGGATCTGTCCATGTGACTGTAATAGTACCAGTGCGGTCGTTATAGTAAGACAAATTCTCACGAGTGAGCTTGAATACCAAGGAATGACTGGTGATGAATCTGTTGCTGCCAGTGTCAGTCTGCTTTTCAATCCAAGAATTGCCTTGGCTTGTGTTAGCATTGATAGTCACCTGAAGGTGGGAATTCTGCAGAGTAGGGTTAGCAATGTACGGGATGTACAGCGTACCGGTTCCGCTGAAGTCCAGATCGTAGTGAGTATTCAGTGCTACAAAATAGCGCTCTGCAGCATGCTGAATAACAGGGAGATAGAACTTCTTGGTAGAGTTATCTGCGAATGTTGCAGTAACGGTAACAACACCAACACGTGCCTTCTCTGAATCATTCTGAGCCAGGGTGACATCAAAGCTTGCGCTATTGCCGGAAATAGAAGACTCGTTGGATACGGTGATCCAGTCAGCATTCTTATCTGTTTCATAAGAAACAGCATCCGTGTTAAACGGAACATTGACAGTCACGGCAGGAGAATCTTTCTCAACAGCACCAAGGTTGCATTCGATATAACCGGGCAGCGGAGCGGGTTCTACTCTTCCGAGCTGAATAACTGTAACCGATTTTGTTGTAACACCAGCACCTCCACCCAGTGTTGAAACAAGTGTAAATTGTGTAGAACGTTGTGTGGTTTCAGGGTTTGCCTCAGTTTGGATCCTTACATCTGTACCAGTTATCGTTACAGTACACCAACTTGCGGGGGTATCTTGCAGAGACAACGTGCCATTAGTATTTGCATAAGTGGAAACTGTTACTTTACCTGACGGGACGAAGTATTGCAGAGGCATATCAAGATAGGGTAAATCATCTTTCTGACGTTTAACAGTAACTGTCTTGGTCTCGGTCAAAGGACTACCACTCTGATATGTTGCCTTTACTGAAATATTAACCTGTTTATCTGAAGTATAATACTTGTCAGCCACGGGTTTGAATGTAATGATCCAATTGTCACCTTCCTGTGAAATCAACGGAGATGATAACCAATCACAGCTTGTAGGCACAGTTGCTTCAAGGTTAATAGCATTGGTGTGTACAGGGAACGAAATAGTCGTCTCCTGATCAATTACAACCTCGGAACTTATTGCAAAGTAGTTGGGATCTTCGGAGCCATAAGCCTGCTTAACGATAACTTCGGCAGATTTATCGCCCTTGGAAACTTTTATCTTACCTGTACGTGCAGCACCTGTCTCATTATCAGCAGTCTTGACAGAGAATTTTGCATCACTGGAGGTCGGGATTGTAATCCAAGCTGCGCCTTCGGTCACTTCAAATGTCAAACCTGTCAGATTGGTGAATACAGGAACCTCTGTTACTGCAGCATCAATCTGCTTCCTATAGACAACTTCCTGAACATACAGATACTTTTCAGCAGCCGGTGACTGGATCACTTTGATTTCAATATCAGCGGTCTCGCCATCAGCAGCATAGGTTGCAGTAACAGTAACCGTAGCTTCCCTTGACTCTAAAGCTGTATTTTCAGTAGGGGTAACCAGCAAGACAGCATCTTCGTAAGGTTCTACAGTCAGCCAACTGCTTGCCTCTGAAGGAACAGTTACAGACAATTCATCCTTGAGAGCGTCTGTATTGAGGGTCATGAGCATGCCACCAGTGTGGTCGTTGTCAATAATGAACTCCTTGGGACCATTGAGGTAGTGAATCAGGGCCTCAGGAGCCAGCTGAGTTACGTTCATGGTCTTTGACTCAGTTGTGCCGTCTGCATAGGTAGCTGTAACGGTAACAACCGCGGTACGCTCTGCTCCGGTGTTAGCCTCAGCTGCGAGTTTCACACTACCCTTGGTAGCGGTCAACCAAGTTGCAGCAGCATCGGCCTCAACTGTGTAGTTTGTTGCATTGGTGAATACATTGACTGTCTCTTCAGATGCCTCTGCGGGGAGAGTTACATCGTCAACAGCAAGGAAGAGGTAGTTCTCGGCTGTGGGAACTGGAGTACTTTCTTCATCCTTAGGGAGCTGGATAACGTTGATAACCTTTTCTGCCTTTGTACCGTCTGCAAACGTGGCGTTGATGGTTACGACGCCTCTACGAGGCTCACCAGTCTCGTTCTCGGTGATCTTAACCTTGACGTCTCTTGTATTATTATCAGCATCGGTGACAATAGAGGCATACAGCCAGTTGGGGTTGGAAGAGCGAGCAATTACCTTGGTCGCATTGTCAAAGATAGGAAGTCTGTCTTCAACCTCAAAGTAAGGAACAATCCAATTGTTTATGTAAACATCAAGGATGTTCTCTGTAGGAGACTGAGTGATTGTAGCAGTATCTGAATGGAGCTTGTTGGCGCTATCCAGCCAGTCAATCCTGATGACGCCTTCGCGGACATCGCCGGTGGTATTGGCTGTCAGTTTAACCTTGAACTTGGCAATCGGATCACCGGAAACGTCGGGAGTTGCAACAGCAATCCAGTCTTCATTTTCAGATGCACTGATGTTCTCAACTGTAACGCCAGTGGAACCATAAGCAGCAACGTATACATATTGCTCTGCACTGCTTGCGGCAATAGTGGGATCAAGCACCTTGAACTCAACATCAGCAGCTGCAGCTGCAGGCTGGAAGACGGTGATGACTGCAATCAGGTTGTCATCAGAAAGAATCTGTATCGAGCTCTCACGGTCACGGCCTGTGTTGTTGGGTTCAGCCTTGATGGTTACAAAGCCCCAGTCAGGTGCTATACCCCATGTTGCAACGGAGTTTGCAAGCCAGGATGCAGTACCCATACCGATTGCGATCTTGCCACTGTAGTTGAACTGTACTATCTGCTCGTCACCAGCGGGATCAACTGCGATGTAGCTGAGAGCCGGTGTGAGAGTTGCACCTCCCTGGATCACGGTAACTTCAGCCGTCTGGGTTGCACCCTTGGCGTCGATATAGGTAACCTTGACAGTAGCTGTGCGCTCTTCTGCAGAATTGTTCTTGGCGGCAGTGAATTTACCAGTAACCATCTTATCACTAATGGTCTTTTCACCGGCAGTAAGCCAGGAAGCGCTGGGTACCATTGCGATATCTTCAACTGCATCTACATCGCTGCCGTAAGCAATGATTTCGAATTCCTGCTCGTCTTTGCTCATCTGAACAGTCTCGGGAGTGAGCACTGCGAATACAGGTTCAGTCTCAACCTGTGCGGGCTGGAATACATTGATGACAGCAATAATGTTGTCGTCAGAGAGAATCTGTACAGAGCTCAGACGGTCGAGGCCGGTCTCGTTAGGTTCAGCCTTGATGGTTACAAAGCCCCACATACCGGGGAGGTAAGGTGTTGCAACGGTGTTTGCAAGCCAAGGTGCAGTACCCATACCGATTGCGATCTCGCCGGTGTAGTTGAACTGAACAATCTGCTCTTCACCTGCAGGGTCAACTACGATGTAGTCGATAGCAGGAGTGAGAGAACCGCCGTTTTGGATAACGGTGACAGTCTTCTCGTGATTCTGACCCTTCTCGTCAATGTAAGAAACCTTGACAGTAGCGGTGCGGGAATCTGCGGAATTGTTCTTGGCAGCCTTCATCTTGGCTGTCCAGTTAGTCTGATCAGCAACGGTAACATCACCGTCCTTGGTGAGCCAAGCAGCATCGCTGGCTACCACTACAGACTCTGCATTTACGTTTGCATAGCCCTCGATAGCAACTTCCTGCTCTTTGTTGTCGATGTAGATAACATCTCCAGAGCGAACAGCGAAGTAGGTATCCTTAGCAGGCTGGAATACGGTGATGATCTTGCTCTCACTGCCGTTGGAAACGGTGATGTAAGCGGTGCGATCTTTACCGGTAGTGTTCGCGGCTGCAACAATCTTCAGAGTTTGAGGATCGGTATTGTTGGCAATAGTTGCCTCAGTAATCCACTCTGCAGAAGGAATTGCGGTCAGAGCATCCTCGGTTTCGAAGGTCAGAACCACAGTCTCGCCCAGTGCATCTACAGTGATGAAGTCAACAAGTGCCTCAAGCTCGCCACCGTCGGTAGCTGCCTGATTTACAACGATTGTCTTCTGAACGGTGTCGCCCTTCTCGTCGAAGAAGGTAACGATGATTTCGCCCTGGCGGCGTTCACCGGTGGTGTTTTCGGCAACGGTGAACACAGCATTTACGATCTGATCAGTAGCTTCAGGTTCAGTCTTAACGGTGATCCAAGGAGCGTTGGAGATCATAGTGACCTTATCGGCGTTGACGCTTGCGTATGCAGAAACGGTGATGTCGCTTGCAACCTTGGTCACAAGAACGTTCTCACCGCTGAGGATTGCGAAGTATGTATCAGCTGCGGGCTGGAATACCATAATCTTCTTCTCCAGAGTCTGACCCTTGTCGGTCTCAGTGATGAGGGTAAGACTTGCGTGACGATCTTTACCGGTGGTGTTAGCAGCTGCATAAAGCTCAACGGTAGCGATATCGAAGTTCTCGTCAACATCTACCTTAGATGTGAGCCAGTTCTCAGATGCAACAGCACGGAGAGTCTTGACATTGGTAATGACAGGGATCTTGATGGTATCATCAACGGGCAGTACACTTACTCTGTCAGACAGGCCGTCAAGTACATTGTATGTACCGGCCTGGGTTACAGTGAAGCTGTCGGTGTAAGGCTCGCCGCCTGCCCTCTCGATGGTAACGGTAACGGTAGCGGTACGAGGCTCTGCAGTGGTGTTCTCCTGAACTGCGATACCGATCATACCGCTTTCGAGGTTAAACTCGGTTACTTCCAGCCAGAGAGCACTGCAGTCCCAGTCGGAATTGGTAATGTCGCCGGCTGCGAATACAACAACGTGGAAGTTCTGCTGCTCTTTGCTGACAACGAAGTTATCCATTGGTATATCGAGGTAAGTGTCAGCTGCCAGCTGGATAACCTGTACGCGTTTCTCTACGCGGGTCTCGTTCTCAGCACCAGTGAAGATGATGATGGTAGCCTCACGCTGCAGACCGGTATCGTTGTCGTCAACATCCCAGTTGACGGTTTCATCACCTTCGCCGTCATAGTCAACAGGTTCAAGCCAATCCATTGACCAGTCAAGATCCCAAGTACCGGAGGTAACAACCTGAGTCCAGAAGCTTGCATTGTGTGCAGGAAGGACAACCTTCTCGGGAGATACCATCAGGGTTGCATTCAGAGGATTCTGGTGGATGGTAATGATGTGAGTGAGTTTCTCGCCCTTGTCGGTAACGGTGGTGAGGGTTACGTATGCGGTACGTGCCTCAGCGTCCTCGTTCTTGCTGATGCCGATTACAATCTCCTGAGGATCAACGTCCTGGTTGGGGGTACCGTAAAGAACCTTGCACCAGCCGCTCTGCATTGCACTTACAGAAACGCCGACCTCGGTATTGCCATAGAACGGGAGTACCACTTCTTCACCCCAAGGTGAAGCCTCATAGTAGTCTACGTATACATCAAGGATGTTGATGGTAGGAGCCTGGGTAACGATGAAGGTATCGCTGATAGGCTCGCCGGCCTTGAGCTGCAGGGTTACAGTAACGACTGCGGTACGAGGCTCAGCAGTGGTGTTCTCTGCGATTGCGAAGTTGAGGGTCTTGTCGTCACCGCCGGTGTACTGGATCCAGTCTTCGCTGCAGTTAACCTGCATATCAGTGAAGTCACCAGCTGCATAGTAGCCGACAGCGAGTGTCTGCTGTTCTTTAGTTACTGCGTATGCAGCGATAGGTATTTCAATATAGGTGTCGCGAGCGAGCTGGATTACATTAACAACCTGCTCTTCACGTTCGTTGTTCTCGGGACCGGTAGCAACGGTGATTTGTGCGCGACGGTCGTAGCCAGTAGTGTTTTCAGCAGCAGTCCAGTTGATAACTGCGTCGCCAAAACCTGCAGCTTCAGTGGATACACCACCTTCTACAGGGTTGGTGAGCCAGTTGCTGGAGTTGGTTGCCCACCAAGTACCGGTGGTATTGATGGTCATTGCAAACTCTGTTTCGGTTGCAGGGATTACAACCTCCTTGGGAGTTACGCTCAGTGCTGCATAGAGAGCTGCCTGACGGATGGTGATCACCTTGGTGATCTTCTCACCTGCGTCATTAACGGTAGCGATGGTAACGAATGCAACGCGTGCTTCGCCGGTGCGGTTAGGATCAACCTCGATCTTGATGATCTTCTGAGGATCGCTGTAGCTGCAGCATTCTGCAGTGTAGCTGTCCTCGTCAACACCAACGGATACGTGGCACCACTCTTCGCTTGAAGAAACGCTTACAGGAGTGTTAGCGTAGTAAGGGAGAGCAACTTCGTCGCCACGGGCCATTACATCGATAACGTCTACGAATACGTCAAGGATGTTAACGGTAGGAGACTGAGTGAAGGTAACGGGGATTGCGATAGGATCACCGAATACAGGGGTGCAGGTGATGGTAACAACACCGGTGCGAACCTCTGCAGTCTTGTTTTCCTGAACGGCTACGTTAACAAAGCCGTCTTCCATATCGCCAACTCTGAGCCAATCTACGTTGGAAGAAGCCACAACGCTCTCTTCGTTGCCGGAAGTTATGAAGGTAACCTTTGCAGGGCCACCCCACTTGTCGAACAGGAATGAGCGGACGGGAACTTCAAAGTAGAACTGCTCGGGACGCTGGGTAACAGTGATGGTAGCGCTCTCGCGCTGGCTGTTTTCAGCACCTGTCTGGATAGTGATGACTGCTACGCGTACCTGGCCGGTCTTGTTCTCGGCAACATTTACGTTAAGCATATAGTCACCGGTGCCCTCAGTCTTGTCGATGGTCAACCAGTCGCTGTCGCTGCTTGCAGTCCAGCTGTTGTTGGTAAGAATGCTTGCTACAAAGTTCTGAGCAATAGCATAGAGATTCTTCTCTGCGGGAGATACAACCAGAGTTGAGTAAGCAGCACCCTGACGGATGATGGTGGTCTTGGAGATAATCTCACCCTTCTCAGAGTCGGTGGTAACTGTTACGACAGCTACGCGAGGAACAGCGGTCTCGTTCTTTTCAACGGTGATGACGAGATTCTGACCGTCAGCCACTACGTTGCACCAAGGCTCACTGCTGCGAGCGGAAACAGGAGTATTACTATAAATAGGTATACGGAAGGTTTCACCTACCCACTCTACTGCATACTCGTCTGCGAGTACATCCAGAATGTTGATGGTGGGAGCCTGAGCCACGCGTACCTGACGGATGATAGGATCACCGGCCTGGCCGTGGGTGATGAAGGAGATGACGCCTTCGCGTGCGATTGCAGTGGTGTTTTCTGCTACCTTAACAGTAGCAACGCCGTCTGCCACGCTTTCTACGGTCATCCACTTGGAGCTTGAAGAAGCGGTAACGGTCACGTTGCTGCCCTCAAGAACGTAAGGGATCTCGATGGTCTGCTCTTCGACGCTCAGAGGATAGTCGGTAACAGGAACATCCAGATAGAAATCAACGGCTGCCTGACGTACAACGATCTGGCGGGTAATGCGGTTCTCGTTTTCAGGGCCGGTGGTGAAGGTGATGACTGCGATACGCTCGCGACCTGTGTCGTTTGCAGATGCAGTAACGGTGATGAGATTGTCGCCGGTGCCCTCAGTCTCGCTGAGAACAATCCAGTCGCTGTCTACTGAAGCGGTCCAGGTGCCCACTGTAGCAACGTTCAGAGTGAACTGACCTGCCTCTGCAGTGAGTGTCTGGCTCTCGGGAGATACAACCAGAGCAGCGTTGCTAGCAGACTGGGATACCTCAATCTGGTGAACCTCAGTCTTACCGTCAGCCTCGGTGAGGACAGTGATGGTAGCCACGCGGTCAGCGCCGGTGTTATTCTCTTCTACAGTAATCTTGAATGCGCCGTTGCCGTCGCCGCTGGTAGGATCAACTGTGCACCAGTCAGCAGAAGAAGCAACCTCCCAAGGACCGTTGCAAGCAATGCTCATAAGATATTCGCCTGCATACTTGGTGAAGGAAACTGCGTCTTTGCCAAGTACAAGTTGTGTACCCTCGGAAGTCTGGCGAACCAGGACTGTGGTGGATACAATACCATCGTTGGAGGTGATGGTGATCTTACCCGAACGTTCGTTGGGTGTAGTATTGGCTGCTACAAAGAACTCGAAAGTACCCTTGTGATTGCCAAAGCCGTTGTCAACGGTGATCCACTCTACATCACTGGACGCGGTCCACTGCAGATTGGACTCAATAACAACGGTGCCTTTTCCCGTCTCGGGGCCGACAAGCACGACTTCGTGGTCGGCTTTCAGGAACGGAATCTCCTCCTCGTAGCAACCTGTGGTGAGGAATGCTGCGAGAACGAAGCAAAGAACCGAAAGGTTTCTCAAAAGTTTTTTCATAGATATTATTGATTAGTTGTTGTTTTGGCTTTTTCTGGCAATGGCAAGAGCCCTGTTGCGATACTCGCTCTCCGGAAGGAGAATGAGGATGGACTCAGCTTCTGCATATTTACCTGCACCTATCTTAGTAAGAGCGGTGTTGTAGTCTGCGTAGCCGCTGAGCAGGCGGTCTGCCTTTGCATATTCTTCATTCATCAGGCACAGGATACCAAGGTTGTAGTCAGCCTCGGGAATCTTGCCTTCGATGTTCTCGTAAATAGCCTTGGCCATTTCGTAGTTGCCGTTCATAAAGTATACGAGAGCGCGGTTTGCGTTCACATACTGATTTGCATCCTTGAAAGGAATCTTGTCGGCAACCTCGGCAGCTTCTGCCCACTCCTCTGCGTCAGCGTGAGCGAGCATCTCTGCGTTGAGGTCAAACACCTCTTCGTTGGGCTTCTCTACCAGAGTGTGCACGGTGGTGCACTCGTCCAGGTCGCACACGTAGTTGTACACCAGACCGCGGCCGTCGGTAAGAACGGGGCAGAGGTCGATGTGTGCGCTGCGGCACTTAGGGAAGTAGTTGGCGAAGATGGTCTTGTACTCAGAAGGATACTTGCTCTTGATCTGGCGCTCGAGAGCGTCGGAATCTTCGCGGCCATTTTCAATCATATTGATGATTTCGGCAGCGTGAGGAAGGCCGCTGGAAGCCAGGCACTCGCTCACTACATCCCAGTTCTCTACGTTGCTTACAAAGTTGCAGTTGTCGTAGGGGATGCCTATGCTGTCGAAGTAATCTTTCACAGCTTGCTGACGTTTCTCGGCAAGTTTAGTGTTGTAGTCATAAGGAGCCTCGGGAGAGTCGCTGATAATGACGTCCATTGTGTAGGAAGGAACGTTGCTGTTGAACACGATGTTCTTGTAGTTCTGAACGAAGTCGTTCTCGTAGAACTCGGGCTCGATGACTGCGCTGTTAACCTTGAAGGGGATGTGGGTGGTCAGGCAGAGGTTCTCGTCCTCGCAGCGCTTGGTCATATAGAAGAAGTGCATAATGGGAGAGCGCTCTACCATACCGGGGATGCTGTAGATGCCGCAATATACGGGAACGGTCTCAAGAAGGAGATCGTTGGTATATGCATTGCCGATTACATCGACAACCAGGCAACCGCCGTCCATCCAGTCTTCGAAGTTGCTGTGAAGGGTGTATGTGTATTCAGTTGCGCCGTCTTTGTTGTAGCGGATGCGCTTGCAGATACCGTCGGATTTGTTCGGCTCGTACTTGGTCATACGCTGGTTGAAGACGTCGTGGTTGCGGCTCTCCATCACAACGGGAGTGAGGGCGATGTTGGTATCACCCTTTGCGCTGCGGATGTAGGGACGGAACTGAACGCCTGTGTGGCGGCTGAGATACTCCGCAGGGAGAGTGTAGGTGATGTCCATATCCACGGTGCCGTGGTCGTTGGAAACGCCTACCTGATTGAGAGTAACCTCTGCGGGACGGTATTCAGTAAGTTTCTGAAGATTAATACAAGCATCGCAAAAGATTATTGCGAAGATCAGTGTCAATACAATTTGGAACTTTTTCATAATCTTGCGCTTGTTTTAGAAGAGGAAGTAAGTGAATTTCAGACCGATACGAGTCAGACCGATGTTCTGGCGGTTGAGGCCGTCACCAATCATGATGCCGTTGCGGACAAGCTTGGTGCCTTCGTTCATCCAAACGCGGAACTCGTCGCTGACCTGGGAGTCGCCGTAAGGCTCATCCTTAGGGTCGTAGCAAATGACCTTGGAGTCATTGAGGTAAGTGTAACCGAAACCTACGAAACCTTCCAGATTCCAGCTCTTGCTGAGCATCCAGGAGTATCCGTAAGAGAGGCCTGCACCGTAAAGATTACCCCTGTAGGCATACTGCTTGAGACCAAAATCGTGGTATTCGCCATAGTGGCCTTCAATACCGATGTAATGGCCTGCAAACCTATACCGGGGATAAATTCTCAGCTCGGGCTGAACAGCCCAGAAGTTGGTCTTCTTTTCTCCGAAGTTGAAGGGATTGATAGCCCCGTCAACAGTCAGAGCCAGATGCCTGCTGAGACCGATGTCCAGGCCGAGGTTCGGCGTAGCCGCAGCCCAACCAAGAACGTTGGTGCCTACACCCAACCACTGTGCGTTGGATGTCAGCGGAGCCAGCATCAGGAGAGCGGAGAGAAAAACGGTAAGTTTGAGCTTTTTCATTTTTCTAATACTCGTTTAGTTGTTAATAATTAAGTACTTGATTATATGATATTTACAAATTCCTTTTATTATTATCTACGCGCACATCAACGCGCAATGCGCATATAAAGCGTTCAAAGATAATAATTTTTTGACAATTAACAAATAATTAACACTTCCGAAACGCAATTTTGCTTTTCGAAAAGTTTCGCTTTTTGTCTAAAAAGGGAACTCTTTACTCGAAGTAGAGGGGTGCGAACCAAGTGCTCCACTGCCCCCATTCGCCAGTGGCCACATATGCGTAGGACACGTATTGCTGCTGGCTGAGCCTGATGTGGCCCTCACCGTCTCCGCTGACGCCCATATTGTGCATTCCGGGCTGGGTAAAGCCTCTCATATCGCCTATGTAGCTGAAGCGAAGGCCGTCTTCAGAAACCCAGACGGCGATTTTTGAAGAAGAAGTCATACGGTTGTAAGTGTGGAAGGCATAGAACAGGCCGTAATCTTCCACATACTTGACATCGGCGCTGTCGCAGCTGTAGAGGGCGCGTTTGTCCATAGCCACTCCCCTGTCGGTCAGGTGTGCGGGCCAGTTTTCGGAAAGCGGCGCCGTCCTAACCTTGGTCACTGTTACAGAATTTTCAGTCAGGGTATAGTAGAGAAAAACCGTATTGTCCTTGACCACGATGCTGGGTTCGCCTATGCCCCAGTCGCCGGTAGCTCCGGTGAATTCTATGACTTTGGCGGGTTCGCCGCCCCATCCGCTGCCGTTCCACTTGTACCAGGGGCCCACCGGCGTGCGGCTGCGCGCCAGATAGCAGTGGTTGAAAGTGCCGTTGTACTTGCCCGGAGCGCTGGTGTAGCCAAGATAATACCAGCCGCCGAAATGGGCTGCGCCGGGGTCGCAAACGCTCCACTCATCTTCAAAACCTTCTGTGCCGAAAAGCACGTCGCGCTCGGCCGTCCAGCTGGTGCCGCCGTTTTCGCTGTGGAAATAAGCAAAGCGGTCTACGTTGGCATAATTGCCCGTAGCACGTCCGCGGGGGCGCATTTCAAAATTGTATGCGTTGGTAGAAGTGCCGTCCAGATAAGACACCGCGTCGGTGATGCTGGAAGATCCGGCACCGGTGTAGTAATAGATTCCCACGCCCTGTGTAGCTTCGGTGGCCGTCCACAAGTATTCGCCCGCCGGCATCATTGCCTGGCTGCTCTGATACACGCGATAGCGGTTGCCGGAAGCCGTGATATTGGTGAAGGATCTTGTGGCGATGGGCTGCGACGCCACGGTGGCGCTGTAGGAGCCCTTCCACTGATAGAGCTTTATAGTGATGGCATCGGAGTCAGAAGAAGTGCCGTACATCCTCATCTGGATGGAGGCAAACTTGTGCTGGATGTTGAAATACTGGGCCAGAGTATGTCCGGCGGCGGACATCTGCCGTCTGGAGCCGGTCTCCTGATATGCATACAGGCCGTAATACAGGTAATTACCGCCTTCTTTCGAAGTCCAGACATCCAGCGAGCCGTCGTCGTTGATGATTATCGACGGGCCGTAGCGGTAATGGTAGCCGGAACCGGGATAGTTATAGAGGTTTGCGCCGCCGTCGGTGCGGGGAATCGGGTATGACCTGCCCCGCTGGGTCACCGTGAGCATCTTGCTGCCGGCCTCCGTCGAATTGAAAATCACGCTTCCGGTGCGCACATCGTAACTGTCGTTTTCCGTGACGGTAATCTCAAAGTCCCGGCGGCCAGGGCCGGGGGTGCCGCTCACCGAAATCCACTCAGAAGATGAAGTGCAGGTGTAGTTTGTGTTTGCCAGGACCTTGACCACGTCGGTGCCGTATGCGTTGGTGAAGATCATATTCTCCTTTGAGATAGAGAGATAGTAGCTCATCGCCTCCTGCTCTACAGTGAGCACCTGAGGCTCAACTCCCGCTCCGGAGAATGTCACGGTGGCCGTGCGCGGCTCGTCCACAGTATTCTCGTCTACAGCCACGACATACATATCCTCCGTAGACGACGGCAACTTGGTGATGCTGACCCAGCTGTCAGAAATTTCGTAGGAATAATCTACGTTTGAATACACAACAATGGCTTGGTCGTCGGCCTCAAAGTCAAAAATCAGTTTATTTTCCGAGAGGCTCAGATACCGGTTGATGCCCGCCTGCAAAAAGGCGATTTGAGTGGAGTAATTGCCGGATGTGATTGTGGCGGTGGCAGACCTGGGGTCATTGTCGTTTGCTTCCACATTGAAAGCAAGATTGTCTGTGCGCACCGCTTTGGTGCCAACATATTGAATCCAGGTTTCGCTGGTGGAAACTTCGTATTCCACGTTGGTGATGAGGCCGGCGACCACTTCGCCGCCCGCTATGGAGACGTTATACGAGGTCTTCACAGGCACCAGTATGGGCTGCTCCGGCGGGACCGGCGGCTCCGGCGGATCGTCGGGATTGCCCGACTCATCTATCTCCAGACGCATTTCCACCGCCACCATACGGCCCTTGCCGTCGCTGGCAAAGACTATCACTTTATCCTGGGCGATGGGGGTCGGGGCGGTGACCACTATGGTGCCGGCCGTGGCCGACTGCGCCTTGACCTCAACGCTCCATCCGTCGCCACAAAGGGCGGTAATCTGGGCATTTTCGGACCCTTCTATTTCGTAAGTAACGGTAACGCTCCCCCCCGCTCCGATGACTGTATCATCGCCATTCAGGGATAGTGTAAGAGCTTGATGCTTATGAATTATAATCTGAGCGCCACCGTTTATGGTAAAAACGACCCTTGCAGCATCTTCTGTAACACTGGTAATAAGGCATTTATCTATTTGTCCAACAGGTTTAAAACTTTTACCTCCGTCTACAGAAACCTCCAAAGAGCCGCCGTTTGTCCTGAATTGCGGAACGGGGTTTTCGGGGATGATTTCCACCCGGTTTCCGTCTTCGCCGGTGAGCCATTCGCCACCCGACATCCAGTAATATTTGCCGCCGTCTTCACCCACCTGGACGGCTGAGTTCCGGTTATATACGGTGACCTCTCCCGCCTCTTTGAACACCGCCTTGAAGCCAACAATCCTGCCATTTTCTGCCAGGGGTTCAAAGCTCACCAGGGCATCCTGCCGCTGCACTGCTTCTATCAGTTTGCCCAGCGACTCGGCATCGCTGCCAAGGTCCCTGCCCTGCTCTGCGAGGCTGTCAATCTGCTGTTTAAGCTGCTCCAGAGAGGCACTTGGATCAGAGCAGGAAGCAACTGCCATAGTTGCCGCGGCTAGCCCGATTGCCAGATATGAGAGCAGTTTTTTCATTATTGAGCAGTGCAAAGAAAACAATTATTTCAAAGAATCGTGCACTATGTTGTAGTATATGTAGGGATCTTCTTCGGTGGAAGAATTGCGGTGATAGCCGGTTGTGCTCCGGCTCACATCGGCAATTCCCCAGAAAATGGCGTCGCAAGTATCGTCGTATGAGCCCAGTACGGCATATTCGCTGGCGGCCAGCGCCCAGGTGACGCGCCTCTTCCATTCCCCGGCATCTACACGGTACCAGTCCTGGGGCGGTACACCGCCGTTGGGGCAGGCGAAACGGACCTTCCCGTCGCTGCTGGCAGAATAGTTCCTGTATCCCCAACCGTCTGTAGCAGTGGGCGTTATGGCGCTGTTTACCTGGCAGGTCCCGATATGAAACTGCAGCAGATTGTTCTTCTGGGAGGCGGGGGCGCTGCGCAGCTGGCTGGCCAGGCGGCTGCCGGGAAGGAACATCACCAGCATAGGCCTGTCGTCGCCAAATCCATAGCGGAGATAATGCGGGTCGGAGGCCCATCTTTCCAGCACCACGCCGGCAATGAAGTTCCAATAGTCCAGCGTGGTGGTAGGCGCCAGCGAGTTGCCCAGGAACAGGAAATACTTCATATCCTTCTCTGCACACACCTTAACTATATTGTCCAGCATCGGGCCGAATTTATACCAGAATTCACCGCCGTCGCCGTTGTGCAGGGCGCTCTGGCCAAAATCGTCCCACTGGCTGGCGTTGGTAAAGTCTATGCTTATTACATTTATGCCTGCATCCTTTATCTGCTGCAGCACATTCCTGGTGTCGTCTATGTTCTGATAGTCGTGGGCCGGGTTCCACTTGCCGCCCAATAAAAATCTTGTGCCGGTGTTGTTTGTGCGGCAGCAGGGCATAATGTGGCATACGGGGATGCAGGAGTGGGGCACCGGAAGGGTCACTCTCCCCCTCTGGGTCACTGTAACTTCGCGGTCGGAAATGCCTTGGCCGGAGAAGACAATGGTGGCCGTGCGGGCGGCGTAAGTCTTGTTTTCAGAGGCGGTTATGATATAGCCTTCCTCATCTTCCACAGTCTCTGCCGGTTCTATGCTGACCCAGTCGGAAACGCAGCTATATGTATAGTCAGTGTTAGATGAAACCCACAGCGATGCGGTGCCGCCGTCTATCTTTATGTCAAAACTGTCGTCGGACAGATGCAGATAGTAGGATATTCCTTCCTGGTGGAAGGTGATTTGCGTGGAGTAATTGCCGGCGGAGATGGTTGCTGTGGCACTGCGCGCCGGGCCATCGTTGGCATCTACGCCGAACAGCAGGTTGTCTGTCCGGACCGCCTTGGTGCCCAGGTAATGCAGCCAGCCGGCGTCGGTGGTCACTGTATAATCTACATTGGCTATCAGGCCCGCCTCTACCTGGCCGCCCGCCTTGAACACGCTGTAGGCCGTTTTTACTGGGACAAGGATGGGATCTACCGGAGGATCCGGCGGGTCGGGTGGCGTCGGAGGGTCAGGATTGCCGGAAGTATCTATCGTAAGCCGCATCTCCACGGCCACCAGGCGGCCGGTGCCGTCACCCGCAAAAACTATCACCTTGTCCTGCTCCACCGGCGTCGGGGCGGTGACTTTTATGGTGCCTGTCTGCTTGCCCGACGGGGTGACGGCCGCGCTCCAGCCATCGCCGCAAAGCACTGTGACTGTGGCATCTTCGGCACCTTCTATCGTATAACCGACAGTGACAGTCTCCCCCGCCTTGATGGTGGCCTGGTCGCCCTGCAGGGCTATGGTGAGCGCCTGCAGTTTGGGGATTATGATTTGTGAGCCGTCGGACAGTGTAAAGACCACTCTGGCAGCGTCTTCGGTGACACTCGCAATGTGGCTGCCGTTATATACCGTGACATCCCCGGCACTTTTGAAGGTGACTCTGTAGGCGGTGATTGCCCCGTTTTCTGCCACGGGCGCGAAGCCTGTCAGAGGGTCATTCTGCCCCACTGCGGCAGCCAGGGCCGCCAGGGACGGGTCTTCTATCTGCCTGTGTATCCGGTCCAGCTGCGCCCGGGTGTCGGTGCAGGAGAGCACCGTGGACGCCACGGATGCCATAAGCACCGCAGCACACAGCAGATATTTGAGCGTAGCCTTCATTTAGTGGCATATACAATGCGAAGTTAGCACATATTTCTTTAAATCTTCATACCTTTGGCCGTGATGAAGGCAGATCTGAACACTTTGCTGCAAAGCAGAATCCTGCGGCTGGACGGCGGCCTGGGCACTATGATACAGGCGCTGCAGCTGGAGGAATGGGATTTTCGCGGCCGCGAGTTCCTCAAGTGGAAATGCCCCCTGAAGGGGTGTATGGACCTGCTTTGCCTCACCGCACCCCGCTCTATCGGGGCCATTCACCGCGCCTATCTGCAGGCCGGGGCCGACATTGTCACCACCAATTCTTTCAGCGCCAACGCCATTTCCCTAAAGGAGTACGGACTTGAAAAATATGCCCGCAGGATTGCCCGCGAGGCGGCCCGGATAGCCCGGGAAGAGGCCGACAAGTTTGAAGGCAGGTTTGTGGCGGGCAGTATGGGGCCGACCTCCAAGACGGCTTCAATTGCCGCCAGCGTAGAGGACAGCGCAGCGCGCGACGTCACCTTTGCAGAGCTTGCAGAGGCCTACTACGAGCAGGCGGCGGGGCTGGCAGAGGGCGGCGTGGACGCCTTTCTGCTGGAGACGGTGTTCGACACCCTCAACGCCAAGGCGGCCATTTTCGCACTGGAGCGGCTGCGCCGGGATACGGGCTGCGATATTCCGCTTATGATATCGGTCACCGTGTCGCAGAAGGCGGGCCGGACCCTCTCCGGGCAGACCATAGAGGCCTTCTGGACCTCGGTCAAGCACGGCCGTCCGCTTAGCGTGGGCATCAACTGCTCTTTCGGAGCACGGGAGATGCTGCCTCATCTGGAAAGACTGGCGGCGGTGGCCGACTGTTATATAAGCGTGCATCCCAACGCCGGCCTGCCCAACATCTCCGGCGGCTACGACGAGACTCCAGAGAGTTTTGCCGCCGCTATGAAGCCCTATGCAGAGCGCGGTCTGGTGAATATTATGGGCGGCTGCTGCGGCACCACTCCCAGCTTTATCAAGGCGCTGGGGCCCCTGGTGGATTCTTTCGCGCCGCGCCGCTTGCCGGATTTGCCCCGGGAGACAGTGGTTTGCGGCCTGGAGGCCCTCAGGATAGTGCCAGAGGCCAACTTTATAAACATAGGCGAGCGGTGCAACGTGGCCGGAAGCGCCAAGTTTGCCCGTATGATACGCGAGGGCGACTATGCCGGAGCCATTGCTGTGGCCCGCACTCAGGTGGCCGCCGGTGCGCAGATTATTGACGTATGTATGGACGATGGGCTGATAGACGGCCCGGCGGCTATGCGCACGTTTTTGAATATGGCGGCGGGCGAGGTAGACATCGCCCGGGTGCCGTTTATGATAGATTCTTCTTCGCTGGACACCATAGTGGCGGGGCTGGAGTGCTGCCAGGGCAAAGCCATCGTGAACTCCATCTCGCTGAAGGAGGGTCCCGAAGAGTTCTTGCGGCGGGCCGCTCTGATACGTTCTTACGGCGCGGCTGCGGTGGTGATGCTGTTTGACGAAGAGGGGCAGGCCACAAGTTTCGAACGTAAGATTGCAGTGGCGCGGCGCGCCTACGACCTTTTGATTGAAAGCGGTTTCCCCGCAGAAGATATCATTTTCGATCCCAATATTCTGGCAGTTGCCACCGGAATCAAAGATCACGACCGCTACGCGCTGGATTTCATAGAGGCTACCCGCTGGATCAAAGAGAATCTCCCTTTCGCAAAGGTTTCGGGCGGGGTTTCGAACCTGTCCTTTGCCTTTCGCGGCAACAATGCGGTGCGCGAGGCTATGCATTCGGCATTTCTTTATCACGCACGGCTGGCCGGGATGGATATGGGTATAGTCAATCCTCAGATGCTCAGGGTTTATGACGATATTCCCGAGGAGTTGCTGGAGCGTGTAGAAGATGTGATTCTGTGCCGTCGCGCCGACGCCTGCGAGAGGCTCTCGGATTATGCCGCACAGGTGCGCGAAAGTGCTGCCGCTCAGGTATCTGCCGCAGAGGACTGGCGGGCCGGTTCACCTCAGGAGCGCATAAGCTACGCTATGTTGCACGGCATCGCCGACCATATAGAAGAGGACTGTCTTGAGGCCCTTAAGGCCGCCGGAGCGCCGCTGGAGGTCATTAACAATATGATGATGCCGGCAATGGAGCGCGTTGGGGCGCTATTTGGCGAGGGCAAGATGTTCCTGCCGCAGGTGGTCAAGGCCGCCGGCGTTATGAAGCGCGGCGTGAGTGCGCTTATGGGGGATGCCGCTCCCGGCTCTGGCTCCGAAAAAGCTTCGCTCCGAGCCGCGGAGAACATAGAACCCGCGTTCCCTACGCGAAGTTTTTCTACGCCGGGCGAGCCGGGAGCACACCCCAACGCTTCTCCCTGCGTTGTGATCGCAACCGTGAAGGGTGACATCCACGACATCGGCAAGAATATCGTTTCGGTGGTGCTGTCGGTGGGCGGGTGCAACATCGTGGACCTGGGCGTGATGGTAGAGCCAGGCGCCATTGTAGAGGCGGTGAAGGCCAACAATGCCGACTATGTGTGTCTCAGCGGCCTCATCACCCCGTCGCTGGAGCAGATGATTGTGGTGCTGCGCCACCTCAAGCAGGCCGGCATCACCATTCCGGTGATTGTGGGCGGGGCCACCACGAGCCCGATGCACACCGCCGTAAAGATGGCTCCCGAATATGACGGACTGGTGGTCCATTCTACCGACGCCAGCCGCAACATACAGATTATAAACCAGTTGCAGAGCCCCTTGGCTCGTGTTCACATTGCCGGGATCCTGGCAGAACAGCAGCGGCTGCGCGATCTTTACGCCTCCGCACAGGACCGCCGCCCCTTGGAGGACTATCACCGGCGTCTGGCTATGGCCGAGGCTGCACGGGGCAAACGGGAAACCGCGGGTCAGGACGATTGCCGCCAGCGCGTATTCAGCTTCCACCGTTACGACATCAATGCGGTGGAAAAACACCTCGACTGGGATATGTTCTTCGCCGAGTGGGGCGTGAAAGACGATGCTTCCCGGCGGGAGCTCAAGGCCGAAGCCCTGCAGATGCTCGCCCGCATCAAGCGCGAGGATGCTCTTGACCTTCAGGGCGTTATAGGCACCTTCCCCGTCCGTGTAGAAGGCGATGACATCTTTGTCGGCAGCGCAGTCTTCCCCACCCTCCGCAATCAGACCGCCGGGGAGGAGAATCTCTCCGTGGCCGATTTTGCGGCGGCGGCAGAAGAAGTCACCCTGTTTGCAATCAGCGCGGGCATCGGCCTGAAGCAATTTGCAGAACGCCTTAAAGCAGAGGGCGATGAATACGGCGCCTTTATGGCAAAGACCCTGGCGGATGCTCTCACAGAGGCGCTGGCAGACGAGGTCGTCCCGGCAAAGGAGGGCGAGCGCCACGCCTTTGGGTATCCTTCCTGCCCCGACCACAGTCTCAAAGCCGAGGCGTTCAGGCTGCTGAATGTAGAGCAGGCCTGCGACCTGCGCCTCACCGACAGTTATATGATTGACCCCGCCGAGTCCATCTGCGGAATGGTGATCCGCGGTGCCAAATACTTTGCCGTGGGCCATATCGGGGCCGACCAGCTTAGCGACTACGCCCGCCGCCGCAACATAAGCGAAGACACTCTCAAGACCTTAATTCCCAGAAACATACTATGAAGGTTCCCCAGCTGATAAAAGAGGCCCTGGCGGCCGGCAAAACGCGTTTTGCGTTTGAGATACTCCCGCCCCTGAAGGGGGACGGCATCCAGCCCATATTCGACAGCATAGATGAGTTGCTGCCGTTTGACCCGGCCTATATAAACATCACCTGCCACCGCCACACCCTTAAGCAGAGCGTGCGCAGCGACGGCACCGCCGACATCCATCTGGAGAGGCGCCGCCCCGGCACCGTGGGCATCGCCGCCGCCATTGAGCACAAATACGGGATTGCAGCAGTGCCCCATCTGATTTGCGCCGGCGAATCAAAGTATTCCACTGAAGATCAGCTGATTGATATGGATTTTCTGGGCTTGGAAAACGTACTGGTGCTGCGCGGCGACAAGCTGCCCGGCGAGATGGCCTTCCGCCCCAGCCGCGACGGCTACAGCCACGCCGTGGACCTGGTGCGCCAGGTTATGGCTATGAACCGCGGCTTGCTTGCCGGCCGTGACAGCGAGAATCCCGCCGCCCGCAAGACCGATTTCGCGGTGGGTGTCGCCGGCTATCCCGAGACCCACGCTGAAGCCGTTTCGCCAGAAGACGACATCATCCGACTGAAAGAGAAAGTCGACGCCGGCGCCGAATATATCGTGACCCAGCTGTTCTACGACAACCGCCGGTTTTTCGATTTTGTGGATAAATGCCGCGCCGCAGGCATCTCTGTGCCCATTATCCCCGGCATAAAACCGCTCACCACCATCCGCCAGCTGAGCCTGCTGCCCGCCACTTTTGCCTGCAGCATCCCCGCCGAGCTGGAGCAGAAGACTCGCGCCCACGCCGACGACCACGCAGCTGTGCGGACTATCGGTCTGGAGTGGTGCGCCACACAGTGCCGCGAACTCATAGCTGCCGGCGTGCCGGTGCTGCACTTCTTCCCCAACGGCCGCCCGGCCGACATCCTGCCGGTGCTTAAGGCTTTTTTCTAGAGGTTACTCCTGGTAGAACTTAATGTCGTCCAGCTTGATGGTGAGATCTTTGGTCACGCCAAGGTGATAGATGCGTATATAGTTCATCCGGCTCAAATCGGGACTTGCGCCGCTTACGCCGGCCTCCGACAGCCTGAGATCCAGGTCGTTCCATCCTTGCTTAAGATTCAGCCGACCGATGTACCAGGCGTATTCCTGCTCGTCGCAGGTGCCGCTGCTGGTCACCTCAATGGACCCTTCTTTGCTCAAATCTATGGCGCTGATGTCGGAGATGTAGAGCTTCAGGCAGAAATGGCCGCGCCTTGAACTGACTCTGGCATCTACGGGTGTCTCAAACTTTTTGGTGAACAGATTCACCTCGTGGCCGGTGGCGGTAATGCAGCCGGCACCTTCGCGCTGGTTGGATGTGTCCAGCCCGGCTCCGCTGCCAAAGCCTGAAATCCACCCTTTTGCGCTGTCGCAATTGTCCATAACGGTCACGACGCCAGAGGGATAATCATCTTTCGGCTCTATTGCACGGTCAAAGAAAATGTCATTCTTGTCAATGCAGTTTACGGCCCTCAGCGCCGCAAAGACATTCCTAACAGTTATGGGATCGTCTGCCTCATAGCCGCTCATACGGCAGCTTGTCAGGCTCACGGTATAATAGCCGGACCCGTCAAGGGTAATGAAGTCGTAGCTGGCGCCGGAATTGGTCAGCGCCCCGTTGCCGCCGGAGAAACTCTCTACATTGGTTACAGATGTGTGGCCGCCGATACCAGTGACATATATAGGATGGATGGCACTCAGATCGGTCCCCGCATTTGCAATGATGGAACCCTGCGCTATCTCCCAAGTGCGGTTTTTGTTGGCGTTGCCCGAGCGGTAAATGCCCACCTTCACGCAGTCGAAATTGAAGTTGGTCAGCTGGCCGTAGGTGTTCTCGCCCAGATAAATGCCGCCGTGGCTGCCAAAGGTGAAGATATCCATCACTACGGCATTGTCGGTGTGGTCAATCCAATAGGTAAAAGTCCCCTGGTTGATGGCGTAATCTATTATGGACGGCGGCAGCCCGCGGCCAAACTCGCGCATATTGGCGGGATTTACGTGGCAATGCAATATGCGGGGGATATCCCAGCAGCGGTCTATTGCTATGAACTGCCCGCTGTAGGGATAGCCGTAGCAGTTCTCAAAGAGTATCTGCTCGCAGCCGCTCCTGGCGCGGAAATCCATCGCGAACCACTCGCCGTAGAATGTCAAATCCCTCAGCGTCACCCCCTGAGCCCCTTCGTCGGAAGGGAGTGTGATGGTCGGCGGATATTTGATGATGCCTTCTGGACTTCTCCAAGCCTGTTCGGGATAGTAAAACTGTATCCCCTCTATGCGGGTCGCCGAGCGGGTTGCTATAAAGGGATGCTCCCTGTCGGTGATCAGGAACACCGATCCGGTGGGCCCGTCGTGCGTCGCATTCACGGTGCCGCGGCCGGTGGGCCCGTGGGCGCCTATGAGAGATACATTTCGCTTGAGATCTATGCCGCCCGCCATAGGGTAGCCGTTTTCCACCGGGGTCACGTAGAGCGCCAGCCCCTCTTTTGTGGCAACATCAATGGCCTTCTGCAGCGCTGTTTTGTTGGCCTCGGGCGTGTTTGTGGGAAGCACGCCAAACTCCTGGATGGAGACCAGATGCCCCGCCACCTCGGGATGGCCGCTGCACTGGCACACCGGGAAAATGCTGCCGTCAGAAATGGTTATGGTGAGCTGCTCCACCTCGCTTTCCAACTCGTGGATGCGCGATTCGTATTCCTGGAGCGTCTGTTCTATATCGCCGGCGGTACAAGCCACGGCAAAGGCGGCTGCCAGCACAATTACTATCAATCGTTTCATAATTATATTATCCTGCGGAATACGTCCCAGAGGACTATTCCCACTGATACTGATACATTAAGCGAGTGTTTGGTCCCCTCCTGCGGGATTTCGAGAGCGATGTCGCACAGGTCCATAACCTCCTGCGAAACGCCGCTGACCTCGTTGCCGAAAACAAAGGCGTAGCGCTTCCCCGCCTCCGGCTTAAAGTCCTGCAGCATAGTGGATTTCTCTGCCTGCTCCACCCCAACCACAATCCAGCCCTCTTCGTGCAGACGGGTCACGGCCTCCACGGCGGTGGCACAATGCTCCCACGCCACGCTGAACTCGGCGCCCAGCGCCGTCTTGTGGATTTCGGGCGACGGCGGAGTGGCGCAAATGCCACACAGCCAGATCTTTGCAATACGAAATGCGTCGCTGGTGCGAAAGGCGCTGCCCACGTTGTGGCCGCTGCGGACATTGTCCAGCACCACCGCCAGCGGAGCCTTGGCCGCAGATTTATACTCTTCGGCACTTATTCGACCCAATTCGTCGTTGGATAATTTGCGAAACATTGTTAATTTTGACCGTTTTTGTTGCTTACAAAATTAGTCAAATAATATCAAATGAAACAGGATCTTCAAATCGCCAGTCTTATCAAGAAAGAATTTGAGCGCCAGAGCGAAGGCATAGAACTCATCGCCAGCGAAAACTTTGTCTCCAACCAGGTGCTGGAGGCGCTGGGCAGCGTGCTCACCAACAAATACGCCGAGGGTTACCCGGCAGCCCGCTACTACGGCGGCTGCGAGGTGGTGGACCAGGTAGAGCAGCTGGCCATAGACCGCCTTTGCAAGCTCTTCGACGCCGAATTCGCCAATGTGCAGCCTCACTCCGGAGCACAGGCCAATATGGCGGTTATGATGACCTGCATCAAGCCGGGCGACACCTTTATGGGTCTGGACCTGGCCCACGGCGGTCACCTGACCCACGGCTCTCCCGTGAATGTTTCTGGTATGCTCTACAATGCTGTTAGCTACCATCTTAACGAGGAGACTGGCCTGGTGGACTACGACGAGATGGAGCGCGTGGCACGCGAGGCCAAACCCAAGCTGATAATCGGCGGCGCCAGCGCCTACTCCCGCGAATGGGACTGGGAGCGTATGCGCGCCATCGCAGACGAGGTGGGCGCCATCCTCTGGGTGGATATGGCACACCCCGCCGGCCTCATCGCGGCCCATCTGCTCAAGAATCCTGTTAAATATGCCCACATTGTGACCACCACCACCCACAAGACCCTTCGCGGTCCGCGCGGCGGCGCCATCATCATAGGCAAGGACTTTGAAAACCCGTGGGGCGTAAAGACTCCCAAGGGCGTGGTCAAGACTATGGGCCAGATGATCAATTCCAGCGTATTCCCCGGCACCCAGGGCGGCCCTCTGGAGCACTGCATTGCCGCCAAGGCGGTTTCTTTCTACGAGGCTCTGCAGCCCGAATTCGTCACCTATCAGAAGCAGGTGGCAGCCAACGCCAAGGCTATGGCGGGCGAGTTTGCCGCACGCGGCTATAAGATTGTCTCCGGCGGCACCGACAACCACCTGATGCTGATTGACCTGCGCACCAAGTTCCCCGAGCTCACCGGAAAGCAGGCAGAGAAGGCTCTGGTGGCAGCGGCCATCACCGTAAACAAGAATATGGTGCCGTTTGACAGCCGCAGCCCGTTCCAGACTTCCGGTATCCGCGTCGGCACCCCGGCCATCACCTCCCGCGGCCTTGTAGAGAAGGATATGCTTTGGATTGTGGATCTGATTGACCAGGTTCTTGCCAAGCCGGAAGACGAGAGTGTAATCGCCAACATCCGTCACAAAGTGACCCAGGCGATGACCGGCCTGCCTCTAAATAAATGGTAGAAATTAGTTGCAAATAAGTAAATTATATTTATCTTTGCGCTCCTTTTAAACACTTTAACCAAATTTTTTGCATTATGTCAGAGTATTTATCAGCAGACAAAAAGCAAGAGATTTTCGCAAAATACGGGAAGTCTAATGTTGACACCGGCTCTGCAGAGAGTCAAGTTGCTTTGTTTTCCTACCGTATCGCTCACCTCACCGAGCATCTGAAACAGAACAAGAAGGACCACAACACTCAGCGCGCCCTTCTCCGCCTGGTGGGTAAGAGACGTCAGACCCTCGACTATTTGAAAGAGGTCGACATCGAAAGGTACAGACGTATTGTCAAGGAGCTCGGCCTCCGTCGATAATACTAGCGATACAGAAGGTTTAAGGGCTGCTGCGGGCATAACCAAGGCAGCCTCTTTTTTAGGCAGAACTATTAATAAAATATGAACGTAATTAACAAACAGATCCTGCTGTCGGATGGCAGGACAATCGAGATCGAGACCGGTCGTCTGGCCAAGCAGGCTGACGGCAGCGCCGTTGTGAAGATGGGTGGCACTATGCTTCTTGCCACCGTTACGGCTGCTAAAGAGGTCAAAGAGGGCACTGACTTTATGCCCCTTACTGTAGACTACAAAGAGAAGTACTATTCAGCCGGCCGCTTCCCTGGCGGTTTTATGAAAAGGGAAGGCAAATCTTCGGACTATGAGGTCCTTATTTCCCGTCTTATCGACCGCCCTATCCGCCCGCTCTGGCCGGATGATTTCCACCTTGAGGTGTTTGTAAATGTTTGGCTGATTTCTGCCGAGGCTGACATCCAGCCCGACGCACTTGCCGGCCTGGCCGCTTCTTGCGCACTGGCTACCAGCGACCTGCCTTTCGGAGGCCCTATCTCCGAGGTTCGCGTGGGCCGCGTTAATGGCGAGTTCAAAATCAACCCCGGCTTCAGCGATATGGCAAACTGCGACCTCGACCTGATGGTTGCAGCCACCGAAGAGAATATTATGATGGTAGAGGGCGAGATGAACGAGGTCAGCGAGCACGATATGCTCGAGGCCATCAAGTTTGCCCACGAAGAGATCAAGCGTCACTGCCAGGTTCAGAAAGAGCTTATGAAAGAGCTCGGCACCTTTGACGTTAAGCGCGACTATCCTCACGACGTAGAGGACGAGGACCTGCGCGCAGCAGTTCACGAGGCTTGCTATAACAAGTGCCTGGAGCTGGCCAAGGCTGCAAAGCCCAAGCACGAGCGTGAAGACGGCTTCAACGCCATCCGCGACGAATTCCTGGCCACCATCCCCGAAGAGGAACTCGAAGAGAAGGAGCCCCTGGTCAACCGCTATTTCGGCCACGAGCAGAAAGAGGCTATGCGCAATATGATTCTGGACGAAGGTCTTCGTCTGGACGGCCGCAAGACCAACGAGGTGCGCCCCATCTGGTGCGCTGTGGACTATCTCCCCTGCGCTCACGGAAGTGCCATCTTCACCCGCGGCGAGACCCAGTCACTGGCCACCGTCACACTGGGTACCAAGCTGGATATGAAAGAGATGGACGAGGTGCTGATCCAGGACGACCAGCAGTTTGTTCTCCACTACAACTTCCCTCCGTTCGCTACCGGCGAGGCTAAGAGCCAGCGCGGCGTGGGCCGTCGTGAAATCGGTCACGGCAACCTGGCAATGCGCGCCCTCAAGCCCGTGATCCCTATGATGCCCGAGAATCCCTACGCAGTGCGCGTGGTTTCCGATATCCTCGAGTCCAACGGCTCATCTTCAATGGCTTCTGTATGCGGCGGCTGCCTGGCACTTATGGATGCCGGCGTCCAGATCAAGAAGCCCGTGGCAGGTGTTGCAATGGGTCTGATCACAGACGAGAAGGACCCCAACAACCGCTATGCAATCCTCACCGATATACTTGGTGACGAAGATCACCTGGGCGATATGGACTTCAAGGTCACCGGTACCGCAGACGGTATCACCGCAACCCAGATGGACATCAAGGTGGACGGCCTCAGCTACGACGTGCTGGAGAAAGCACTGGAGCAGGCACGCCAGGGCCGTATGCACATTATGGGCGAGATGCTCAAGACCATAGACAAGCCCCGCGAGGACTACAAACCCTTCGTGCCCCGCATCAAGAGCTTTGAGGTGGACAAGGAGTTCATCGGCGCCATCATTGGCAAGGGCGGCGAGACCATCCAGAAGATCCAGGCCGAGACCGGCGCTGTCATCAATATCGACGAGGTTGACGGCAAGGGCGTCGTGGACATCGCAACCAACGATGCAGAGGCTATGCAGAAGGCATACGACTGGATTATGGGCATCTGCGCAGTTCCCGAAGTCGGCCAGGTATACCACGGCAAGGTCGTTTCCATCCTGGAGTTCGGCGCTTTCGTAGAGATCCTCCCCGGCAAGGAAGGCCTGCTGCACATCAGCGAGCTGGACTGGGGCAAGACAGAGAAGGTAGAGGACATCCTCAACGTAGGTGACGAAGTTGACGTCAAGTTGCTCGAGGTCGACACCAAGACCAACAAGCTCCGCCTTAGCCGCCGCGCCCTCCTGGAGAAGCCCGAAGGCTATGTAGAGCCCGTCCGCCGTCCCCGTCCCACCGGTGACCGCAACGGCCGCAGCAACGACCGTCGTGACAGCCGTGGCGGCGACCGCCGCGACAGCCGTCCCCGTGGCAACGACCGTGGCGAGCGCAGCGAGCGCCGTCCCCGCCCCGAACACCGCGAGAACAAACCCGCAGAGGAATAATCAACACATCACACGATAAAAAACGCAGCCCTTCAACGGCTGCGTTTTTTTTGCGGCGGAACCTTCTCCCCAAGGCTGCGTTTTATACTTGCTGCGGGCATCTCCCCGCCCGCCAGAACGACCTTCAGGGCACCACTCCGGGAGACCCTCCACCGGGTATCCCAGCTCCACTTTCCACAATCGTTGCGACGATGTCGATTCATATCTCATTGATTCCCAGTATTTTACAAAAGACGATTATCTCAGTCTACAAATAAAATGCAGATTGAGACGCGGGCCGATTATACTCGGCTGATTACTACGATGTTACAAATAAGCTTCGTCGCAACGATTACATCTTTTTGGTCAGTTCCTCGTATGGCAAGTGCACAATTCTTGACAATTGCTTTTTCGAGCAGACGAACCGCCTTCTAAGGGCGACGGCCAGTTTCAATCTTTCTGGCGCAGTCAGCGTCCTCACCGCATTTTTCCCGAACATTTCTTGAATGATCCTGTCCCTCTCTGTCCTGAGTTCGCTGTCGCTCATACGCAACTCACTCCATTCACCCATATCCCGCTCAATCTCATCGTCTTTATTAAGAGAGAGAAAATACATATATGACCGCGAGGTACCATATAGTTTCTCAACTGCCTGCACGTCCACATAATTGTCCGGCAGAATAACGCCATCTCGCAGAATCCAGTCGGCTGGCAGATGAAATAGCGTGCGGCACTGCCGCCTCACCGTGTACGGCCCGGCCTCCTCTACCGACACGTCGCCCAACCGGACAAGGCTCTGTTCGTATTCCTTGATTCCTCCAAAATAAAGCGCCCCGGTTCCCCAGGGATAATTAAAGAACATCCCCAGCCTCGCCTTTGTCGGATTCTTAAGGACATACGCTATCACCGTCTTGAGAGAATCCTCGTCGGTTTCACGAATCACTTTTACAGGTATCCCACGAACCGTGGCCTTTTGCCTGTAATAATCCCAGTTATACTTCCCTGTCAGTCTGAAGAACTCTGCAATGAACTTTCGGCAGGCAGACTCAGACGTACAAGACACCACAAAATGCACGTGGTTGTCCATCAGCACGAATGCCAGGATTCTGATTCCCGGCGTTTTATATGCACACACGGCAATACGATTCATCGCCGCCTTGAAATCGGTAGTATTCCGGAATAGCACCGATGAATAATTGCCGTCAGAGCAGATGTGATAATAATATAGTGTCATAACAACGGCAAAGTTGACCGATAATACCTTCCAAAACAGAAAAAATCATACTTGTTGTCAATTTATATCTAATTATGAAAAGCGTTGCGACGTCCACAATCTCTATCTAGCTATCAACCAGGTCTTTACAAAACATCACCGTCTCAATCTCAAAATAAAATGGAGATTGAGACAAGGCGTTTTTGGAAATGACTGATAATGATTTAGATACCGCAAATGCTCGTCGCAACGTTTTTAAAAATGCGCCGGAAAGGCTACACTGAAGTTTCTAGCGGCCTCTGAGGCGGTCCATAACATTTTTTGATAAAAAATAATTTATATCGCTTGCGACATAAATTATTTTTTCTACCTTTGCGTCGTGAACGATATAAATTACGAAAATGAAAAGAATATTAACCATCGCGCTGACACTTATGCTTGCAATGTCGGCGTCCGCTCAAACAAAGACTGATATGGCAAAGATTTACGATTTCAAGGCACTCAGCAACAAGGGTGCAGAGGTAGATTTCTCTCAATTTGAAGGCAAAGTCCTTCTGATAGTAAACACCGCTTCTAAGTGCGGCTTCACCCCTCAGTACGACGGTCTGGAGGCCCTCTACGAGAAATATAAAGACCAGGGTCTGGTGATCATCGGCTTCCCCTGCGACCAGTTTGCACACCAGGAGCCCGGCAGCGACGACGAAATCGCCGAATTCTGCCGCCTGAACCACGGCGTCACTTTCCCGCTGATGAGCAAGATCGAGGTCAACGGAGAGAACACCCACCCTATCTACACCTGGCTCAAAGAGAGCGCTCCCACCGAGGAATACAAAGGCTTCAAGGCAAAATCCGCTGCCAAGCTTTTCAAGAAGATCAGCAGCAGTATGGAGAAAGACAATGACATCAAGTGGAACTTCACCAAATTCCTGGTTGGCCGCGACGGCAGCACTGTAAAGCGCTACGCCCCCACAACCACTCCCGCGAAGATGGAGAAGGATATCGCTTCAATGCTCTAAATCCCCAGCACACAGGCAATGAAAGAAGAGTTCAAACTGGACAATCAGCTCTGCTTCAGGCTATACACCGCCTCCAGGCTGCTGACTCAGGCGTACACCCCGCTGCTTAAGGGCCACAACCTGACCTATCCGCAGTATCTGGTGCTGTTGGTGCTCTGGGAGCAGGACTGCCAGCCGGTAAACGACATCGCCCACAGGCTGTTCCTGGAGACCAACACGGTGACCCCGCTGCTCCAGAGAATGGAAAAGGAGGGCATCGTGACCCGCCGCAGAGGCGATGCCGACGCCAGGCAGACCATAGTGTCGCTCACCAAAAAAGGCCTCGCCCTGCAAGACAAACTCACCGACGTCCCCCAGAAAGTTGGCCGTGCAGTGCTGTGCGACAGCCTGACACCGGAGAGCGTCCCCACCCTCTTCTCCCAGTTGGACGAAATCATAACCACCCTAAGCGGGAAATAGGCCCGTAAACAGCAAAGCAAAGCCGGCAGGGAGCAATTCCCTGCCGGCTTTGCTTATACCCTGAACGGGCTTTTCTATACCATCCCGCTGAAACCCATAAACGCCAGGGCCATAATGCCGGCGGTGATCAGGGCGATGGGGATACCCTTGAAGGGCTTGGGCACATTGCTGGTCTCCAGCTGCTCGCGGATGGCGGCAAACAGAGTGATTGCCAGACCAAAACCTATGGCAGATGCAATGGCAAACACCACCGACTCTCCCAGATTGAGCATCTTGGCCTCGCCGCCAAAGGTAAACTGCTTCTGAACCACCATCAAAGCCACGCCAAGCACGGCGCAGTTGGTGGTGATGAGCGGCAAGAAGATACCCAGCGACTGGTACAGTGCGGGGCTGATTTTCTTGAGAATGATCTCTACCATCTGCACCAGGCCGGCGATGACCAGGATAAAGGTCACCGTTTGCATATAGACCATATTCAGCGGCATCAGCACATAGTACTGAAGCAGCCAGGTGACGCAGGTGGCAAGGGCCATTACAAAGGTCACCGCCAGGGACATACCCACCGCGGTATTGACCTGCTTGCTGACGCCCAGGAAGGGGCAGATGCCCAGGAACTGGGACAGGACGATATTATTGACGAATATCGCAGAAACGAGTATCAACAGTATTGTCATAACTTATGCCCTCCTTGTCAGTTTGTTGAACAAAGCCATCAGCAGACCCAGCACCAGGAATGCACCGGGAGCGAGCACGAACACCAAAATGCCGTCGCCGTGCCACAGAGGCAGGCCAAACAGGGTGCCGGCACCCAGCAGCTCGCGAATCAGACCTATCACCATAAGCGACAGGGTAAAGCCCAGGCCGATGCCCAAACCGTCGCAGGCCGAATCCAGCACGGTGTTCTTGTTGGCAAACGCCTCGGCGCGGCCCAGCACTATGCAGTTGACCACAATCAGCGGGATGAACAGACCCAGGGTCTCATAGAGAGACGGGAGATAGGCCTGCATAAGCAGCTGGATAATGGTCACGAATGCCGAGATGATGACGATATAGCTGGGGATGCGGACCTTGTCGGGAATGAACCGCGCCACAGCCGAAATCACTATGTTGGACAGGGTCAGCACCACCAGCGTGGCCAGACCCATACCCATACCGTTCAGCGCCGAAGTGGTGGTACCCAGCGTGGGGCACATACCCAGCACCAGCACAAAGGTGGGGTTGTCTTTTATTATACCCTTTTTAATGAGATCAATTGGCTTCATCCGATCCTCCTTCGCCGTCCTGCGGCGCAGTTGCTGAGCTCGCTGCATCGGTATTGCTGCCCGAAGCGGCGAGATATACATTGTATGCCTTTTCTACCGCGGCCGTGAATGCACGCGATGTGATGGTAGATGCGGTGATGGCATCGACATCGCCGCCGTCCTTGGTCACTTTAAGCCTGTATTCGGCGGGATTGCGGCCGTCGAACTGTGTGCGGAAATGACTTTCGCCTTCGGTGATCTTGGCGCCCAGGCCGGGGGTCTCGCTGTGCGAAATCACCGCCGTAGAGCAGATGTCACCTGCGGCGTTGAAGCCCACCATAAGGTTGATGGGACCGCCGAATCCGGCGGTTACGGACTCTACTGCATAACCCACTGTGCTGTCGCCAGCCATAGCCTTGTGGACGTTGAATTCTGTGCCGTCCAGCAACACCACGGTGTCAATAGGCGCCCCCTCGAATGCGGGGAGAACCTGCGCAATGGCACGGGCGGTTTTTTCGCTCTGCACGCGGGCAATCTTCTTTTCTGTGAGGGCATTCACCACCGCCAGCAGCAAAGCGCACACCAGTGCGATGCCGCCCAGCGATATCAGCATATTCTTTAGTGTTGATTCCATTTTTGCCATACTCCAGCCCTCCTTATGCGGCAAACCTGCGCGGTTTGCAATATTTGTTAATCAGAGGAGTGGCCATATTGCCAAGCAGGATGGCAAACGACACACCCTCGGGATAAGAACCGAAGTAACGGATAAGCACCGTGAGAAGGCCTATCAGCACACCGTAGATAATCATACCCAGCGGCGCCATAGGGCTTGTGACATAGTCGGTGGCCATAAAAATGGCGCCCAGCAACAGACCGCCGGTGAACAGGTTGAACAGCGGGCCGGTGAACTGGTCGGGATTGATCAGGGAGAAGATGGAGGTCAGCACCACCACTGTACCCAGGATTGCCAGGGGAATGTGCGGCCGGATGACCTTCTTGACCAGCAGGTACACAAAGCCCAGAATCAGCGCCAGGGCTGATATTTCACCTGCGGAACCACCGGCGCGGGCAAACAGCATATGCCAGCCGCTCAGGTTATTGTCGGCAATGATCTGGCTTGCGGGCATGCCCTGACGAAGGCCCTCGTTGATGGCTGCCAGGGGTGTCGCGCCGCTGAAGGCGTCCACGCCCAGCCAGCCGGCCGGAGCAGCCCAGGTGGTCATAACGGCCGGGAAAGATACCAGCAGGAACACGCGGCCAAATATGGCGGGGTTGAAGATATTCTGGCCAAGGCCTCCGAAGCACATCTTGGCAATGCCTATGGCGGCTATCGAGCCCAGGAACGCCACCCACCAGGGGGCAGCGGGCGGCAGGTTAAGCGCCAGCAGCACACCCGTGAGACAGGTGGCCGAGATGGAGGGGATATCCTTGCCCAGCAGATAATTCTCTATGACGAATTCGCAGGCGATGCAGGTTGCCACGCTCACCATAAGCAGCATAAAGAAGTTCCAGCCGTAGAACAGCAGGGACACCAGCACCGCCGGGGCAAGCGCGATAAGCACATCGTTCATCAGAACCCGTGTGGTCACGGGGTTCTGGAAGTGCGGAGAAAGTGAAACTGTAAGTTTTGCCATAATCTTGTCTCCTACTATTTTTTGGCTCTCGCACGGATTATTTTCATAACGTCGGCCTTGCCGGTGCGCACAACGTCCAGCAGCGGGATATGTGCCGGGCAGGTGCTCTGGCAGCAGCCGCACTCTATGCAGTCGTAAATCTTGTTGGCCTCCAGGCCGTCGTTGTCGCCAGCGCGGCCCAGACGGTTCAGCAGCCAGGGCTCCAGACCCATAGGGCAGGCCTGGGAGCAGCGGGCGCAGCGGATGCAGGCGGTTTCGGGAGCGCGGGATGTCTGCTCTGCGGTGAGCAGCAGCAGGCACGAAGAGCCTTTCTGGGTGGTTGCCTCCAGATTGACCACCGCCTTGCCCATCATCGGGCCGCCGGAAACCACCTTAACGGCGTTTTCGGGCAGGCCGCCCACTGCATCAAGGATATAAGAGAGCGGGGTGCCCAGGCGCACCATAAAGTTGCGCGGCTGGGGCAGGCACTCTCCGGTGACGGTCATCACCCTCTCGAACAGGGGACGGTTTTTCTGGACAGCCTGATATACGGCATAGGAAGTGGCGACATTCTGCACCACGCAGCCGGTGTCAATGGGCAGCGCACCGCTGGGAACGCGGCGGCCGGTTATGGCATCGATAAGCTGCTTTTCACCGCCCTGCGGATATTTCTTCTTCATCTTGACCACCTCTATGCCCACGTAGCGCAGGGTGGCGTCGGTGAGGGCGTCAAACGCCTCGGGTTTATTCTCTTCTACGGCGATGACAATCATCTCCACACCCAGCACGCGGGCCATTATGCGGGCTCCCAGCACTACCTCGTGCGGATGCTCGCGCATCAAGCGGTCGTCTGCGGTGACATACGGCTCGCATTCGGCGCCGTTGATAATCAGATATTCGGCCTTCTTGTCCTTGGGCGGAGCCAGTTTTATGTGGGTGGGGAAAGTTGCGCCGCCCATACCCACGATGCCGGCATTCTTGATTTTCTCCAGCAGATCTTCTGCAGAGCCCTTGATCTCACGCTCCACGCGGTCGCTGGTGAAGATGCCGTCTACAAACTCATCGCCCTCTACGTCAATGCACACGTGCATCACCATATTGCCAACGATGTCGGCGCGGGGCTCTACCGCAGATACGGTGCCGCTTACAGAAGAGTGGACAAAGCCGGACACGAATCCGGCGGGAGTGCCAATCACCTGGCCGACCTTGACCTTGTCGCCCTTCTCTACGCAGGGTACTGCGGGGGCCCCAAGGTGCTGAGCCATTGAAATGGCCACTTTGGAGGGGATGGGCAGCTGCTCTATTGCTGCATCCCTGGCTATTTTGTGGTCGTCCCAGTGGACGCCACCGATTTTGAAAGTCTTAAGTGCCATTACGATACTCCTCCACTAAACAAATCCAGATCTATAACTTCGTCGCGGTCGTCAGCTGCGGGCTTGGGAGCCTTGGGCTTGGCCGTGCGGGTACGTTTGGGCTTGGGTGCAGCCTCCGCGGGCTTCTCGCCGGGGAAGTCTATCTCAAGGGCAGCGGCCTGGGCCTCTTCTGCCTTGGGTGTCTTCTTGCGGGGAGCGCGCTTTTTGGGTGCGGGCTTGGGGGCCTCTTCTGCGGCTGCTTCCTTTGCGGGCTCGGCTGCAACAGCGGGCTCTGCCGCTGCCACGGGCTTGGGTTCGGGGGCGGGAGCCGGAGCGGGTTCGGGTTTAACCTCCACCTTCACAGGCTCTTCCAGGGGCCTGGGGAGAGGCCTTGCCTGAACCATAGGTTCGGGCTTCTTTACCTCAACGGGCTCGGCAACCTTCACGGATTCCTCTACCTTAGCGGGCTCGGCTACTTTCACAGGCTCCGCCGGCTTCACGGGCTCAACCGGCTTTGCAGGTTCTGCAGGCTTCACAGCCTCCGCGGGCTTCGCGGGCTCTTCAGCAGGCTTGGGAGCGGCCGGCTTGGGCTCGTATTTGAAGCGGGCTGCAGACCTCATTGCAGGCTTGGGCTCTTCTGCGGCAGGCGCGGATGCCGGCTTGGATGCCGGTTTGGCAGCGACGGCAGCCGGGGCGGCTGCAGCAGCGGCCGGAGCAGCGGGAGCGGCCTTCTTCACGGGGAAGTTGAGCTTGTGGATAGCGCCGGTGGGGCACTCCTCTACGCACTTGGTGCAGAGCTTGCACTTGGAGGCATCTATGTAGGCCAGGTTGTTCTCTACCACGATGGCATCGTGAGGACAAACCTTCTGGCACTTGGCACAGCCGATGCAGGCAGCCTTGCAGGCCTTGCGCGCCACGCCGCCCTTGTCGGTATTGCTGCAAAGAACCACCACCTTGAGGCCTCTGGGGCCCTTGGGGCGAAGCTCAATGATGCCCTTGGGACAAGCCTTACCGCAGGCGCCGCAGCCGGTGCACTTGCTCTCGTCCACCACCGGAAGGCCGGTTTCGGGATTCATAGAGATAGCGCCGAACTTGCACACGCGGGTGCAGTCTCCGCAGCCCAGGCAGCCGAAACGGCAGGCGGTGTCACCGCTGTAGAGCGCCGCCTTGACCTTGCACGACTGGTAGCCTTCGTAGTTGCTGGTCTTGGGGCGGTTTTCACAAGAGCCGTTGCACCTGACCACAGCCACCTTGGGTGCCTGAGGCGCAGCCGTCTTGCCCAGAAGATCTGCGATTTTGGTCATTGTTTCACTGCCTCCCACGGGACACATAGCGTCGCCAAGCTCGTCCATACCGACCAGTTTAGTGGCAAAATCACGGCAGCCTGCACATCCGCAGCCGCCGCAGTTTGCCCCGGGGAGCAACGCCTCTACATCGTCTATGCGGGCGTCCTCTTCTACCTTGAACCTCTTAGCAACGAGAAAAAGGATTGCCGCTACCAGCAACCCTATCGCAGTAAGAGTGATTACAGTAATTAATATCGGATTCACACTGTTTAGGTTATTGTTCTATTGAAAAAACAAACTCTCTGTCCAATTTATCCCTAAAGATAGCAAAAATTATGTAATAAACGGCAACTGCAGCCAAAGAAAACAGTCCGACATACAATTGTTCTATCCCAAGGGCCGAAAAAATGAGTATAGCAGCCAGCAAAACTGCCAGCGGAATGCCATATGCAAGAATCACCGCCTTCATACCCAGAGTGGCCGAGAGCACCAGTCGCACGGTGTCGCCCACCTGATAGCCGGCGGTGGCAGTGGCAATGGTCTGCGGGATGACTATTGTGCGGACCTGCTCTTCGCTGGCTCCGCAGACTCCACGGGCGTGACAAGTGGCGCAGGCCGCCTTATTTACGATTTCTACGCTGATGGACTCGCGGTCCATCTCCACTATCTTGCCTTCGTGAACTATCTTGCGGGGCTGCTTGCTCATATCATTTAACGGTTTTTACAGGAGTCCTGGTCCCGGTTGCCTTTACCAGGCGTCCCTCTACCTTACCCACAGCTATGGCGGCGGAAAAACTTACCACAGTGCGGCTTTCGTCGGGAGTAATCCAGAGATAGATGGGCTCCAGATTGCCGTCGCCCTTGTTGGAGATGGCCACCGACGACTCTTTGTCGCGCCGCTCGCCGCCCTTGCGGGTCTTGAAATAGAGGGCATATTTATCGGCCTGGACCACGCCCAAGTCGGGAACTTTTTTATTCTCGGTAGCGACATAGGACACGCGCAGGTCGTTTACATTGCAGTCCAGCGCTGCAACCATATTCAGTGCCTTGCCTGCTTTAACTGATTCCAGATCTGCCGCACGCACGGCGTAGAGCACAGAAATCACATCGTAGATGATGTTCTTGTCGGTGAATATGGTGTCCCTGTGGGGGCGGGTGCTTTTGTCCACAACAGCGCGGAGCCGCTTGCCCGACTTATCCCAGGTATAATTGTTCTTTGCCCAGTAACTACCCTCGGTCTGTTCGCGATAGAACGACAGGGGGACCAGGCCGTCGCGGGAAAACCGGCTGTCGTAGTGATATTTAACTTTGACTATGCTGGCGGCCAGATTGCTGGTGGCGCCGTCGGTCACAAGCCTGTAGCAGGGAGTGCCCTGATAATTATCTTCCTGAATATTGAATTCCAGATTGGCGATGTCGGCGTTGATCACGCCCAGCTTATAGCGGAGCTTATAGGTGAGCTTCTCCCCTGTCTGGAAAGGATGATCCTGCGCAACTGCCTGGAATACAGGCGCAAAAGCTGCTATCAGCAGCGCTGCGATAAATGTCAAATTAGAGTGTTTCATTGTCAAAATCCAAGTTTGCAGATGATATATTCAAATTTGACTCCACATTTTCATATTTGACAGCAGAATCGTCTTCGTACATAACATTTGCATCCACAAACCGGGCTTCCTCTTTTATGAAACGCATCTCCACATCTTTGGTTTCGCCGTTGCGGTGCTTGGCTATAATCATCTCTGTCTTACCGGGATAGTCCTCCGGCCCCTCCACTCCCAGAAACTCCGGACGGTGGATGAACATCACGATGTCGGCATCCTGCTCAATGGCACCCGACTCTCGCAGGTCGCTGAGCTGGGGACGCTTGTTGCCGCCGCGGTTCTCTACCGCACGGCTGAGCTGCGACAGCGCAATAATGGGGATGTTCAGCTCTTTGGCAATGGCCTTCAGCGACCGGGAGATTGCAGAAACCTCCTGCTCGCGCATACCCTTGAGCTCGGGCGGACCAGTCATAAGCTGCAGATAGTCAATGATTATGAGTTTCACGCCGTGGGTATAAACCAGGCGGCGGGCCTTGGCCCTGAACTCGTAGATAGATATGGACCCGGTGTCGTCTATCCACAGCGGAGCACGGGACAGCCGGGTGATGCGTTCGTTAAGGATGGCCCAGTCTTCGGGGTCGCGGAAACGCTTCGCGCCCCATATTTTCTTGCTTTCAAGGCCGGTCTCTCCCACCAGCACGCGCTTGATCAGCTGCGTCTCGCTCATTTCCAGGGAGAACATCGCCACGGGGATGTTGTGGTCCACCGCCATATTGCGGGCCATTGTGAGCACGAATGCCGTCTTACCCACGGAGGGGCGGGCCGCAATGATTATCAGGTCGGACTTTTGCCAGCCGTAGGTCACGGCATCAATGCCGCGGTAGCCACTGGGCACGCCGCTGAGGCCGTCGGTGCGGTTCTGGCTCTCTTCTATCTCCTCTATGGCGCGCTTGAGCACGGCATCCACCGGAGATGTGTCCTTGCGCATATTGCGGTCGGTGAGCTCAAAAATGTCCTGAGCCGCCGTCTGCAGCAGGTCGTCCACCGGAAGAGTGTCCTCAAAGGCGTTCTTCTGTATGTTGTGGGATATGGAAATCAGCTCGCGCTGAATGAATTTCTGAAGCAGGACCTTGCAGTGATAGTCGGTGTTGGCCGCAGCGCTGTAGCGCATACTTATCTCGCTCAGATAGGCTGCGCCGCCCACCTCTTCCAGCTGGCCTTTCTTGGAAAGCTGGTCGGCCACCGTGAGGATATCCACCGAATAATTTCGGGAACTGAGCCACTGGATGGCCTCAAAAATCTTGCGGTTGCTGTCCTTGTAAAAGCACTTGTCGTTCAGCTGGTCCAGGACGTCAGAAACGACATCGGCATCGGTCATCATAGCGGCTAAAACCGCCTCTTCGATTTCTATCGCTTGGGGCGGTTTGTAACCTGTTTCGGCAGATATCTGGGCGACGTCTGCCCGCTTCTGTTTTTTTGGGGCCGGCACTGTTATGCTTCTTCGGTCTTGTAGTCGTTCTTATACTCGGGGTTGACAAGGATGCGTCCGCAGTATTCGCAAACGATAATCTTCTTGCCCTGAATGATGTCCAGCTTGCGCTGGGGAGGGATCTGGTTGAAGCAGCCGCCGCAAGCCTCGCGCTCTATGGTGACCACGGCCAGGTGGTTCTTGGCAGCGCCGCGCACGCGGTTGTAGGCCACCAGCATACGCTCGTCAATCTTCTTTTCCAGCTCTGCCTTTTCTGCCTGGAATTTCTCTTCTGCGGCAGCGGTCTCTTCAATGATGACCTCAAGCTCTTTCTTTTTCTCTTCGAGGTTGGCCTCAAAGATAGCCAGGCGGGCCTTGGTGTCGTCTATCAGGGCACGCTTCTCTGCAAGTGCGCGCTCGCACTCGCCGATGCGCTTCTCGCAAACCTGCTGCTCCAGGCTCTGGTATTCGATCTCCTTGCCCAGGGACTCGTATTCGCGGTTGTTCTTGACGTTGTCCTGCTGCTTGCTGTATTTCTCAATCAGCAGACCAGCCTCCTGAATGGCGTGGCGAAGTTCCGCCTGCTTTTTCTCAATATCGGCGATATCGGCCTCGGCATTTGCAATGCGGGTCTTGAGACCTTCCACCTCGTCTTCCATATCCTGAACTTCCAGGGGAAGCTCACCGCGCTGGAGGTGAATCTTGTCTATAGCGGTATCCTTGAGCTGAATCTGATAGAGTGTGCGGAGCTTTTCGTCCATAGTGATGCCGTCGGCATCATTCACGCTCTTGGCCACGGATACGAATGTTTCCTTTTCGTCGATGGGGGTTACTATTGTCTGTTTTACCTTTTTTGTTGCCATACCGGTATCAAAAGTAATGTATTGGATTAAAGTCTTTTTCTGTACGAAGGACCGCAAAGGTACTGTTTTTTTCTTCAAGTACCGAAATTAGTTTTCCTACAATGTCAATTTCGCTCTCAAAATGGCCTATATCAAGCAGTAAGAAGTCCTTTTCGGTGAAAAACTGATGATATGACACGTCGCCGCAGAGATAGGCGTCGGCGCCGCTAAAAAGGGCGTCGCCGATAAGCGAACCGCCGCTGCCGCTGCACAGCGCCACCTTCTCTATGGGCTTGTCTATCAGGTGCGAGGCGCGCAGCGTCTGCAGCGAAAACTGTTTTTTGACAAAGGCGATGAACTCTTCGCAGGGCATAGGCTGCGGCAGGCGCCCCACAAGGCCGAAGCCATCCTCGCTCAAAACCGCGCAGTCCTGCAGGCCAAGCCGCTCTGCCATAAGGGTATTCACGCCGCCGGCCGCCTTGTCGGCATTGGTGTGGGCGCTGTAGACCACGATGTCGTTTTTCACCGCCAGGGTAATGATCTCTCCCAGGAAATTGTCGGGAGAAATCTTCTTGATGCCGCGGAAAATCAGGGGATGATGGGTCACAATCATATCGGCGCCGCGGCGGACCGCCTCCCGCACCAGGTCGGGGGTGCAGTCAAAGCCCACCAGCACGGCCTTTACCTCTGCCTGCGGGCTGCCTATGCAAAAGCCGGAATTGTCCCACTCGGCAGCTGTGTCCAGCGGGGCGAAATCCTCTATTATCCGCGCTATTTCAAAGGCCTTCATAGCGCTAGATGTTGTCGTGTATCTGCTGCAGCATGTCCCGGATGCCCTTCAGGCGAAGCGCCACGTCGGCGCGGTTGTCGCCCTGCGAGTTGTTTTTCATAACCTTGGCTGCGCCCTCGAGCGTCATTCCGCGCTCTTTGATGTACATATGCAGCTTTTTGAAGGTTTCCACATCGTCCGGAGAGAACAGGCGGTTGCCCTTCTTGTTGCGCATAGGGTTGATGAGTTCCGGGAAGGTATTGGCCCAGAAACGCACCAGAGAGGTGCTCTCGCCCAGAATCTCGGCCACTTCGCCGATAGTGTAGCACATTTTTGCCATCGCTATATCATTTTTCGTTATCAGTTCATCACTTACGGTGATAACCCACCTAATCCAACGACTGACCGGCGGTACCGGCAATCAGCAGCATCTCGCTGTAGGTGGCGGGGCTTAGGGAACCGAAAAAGTAATTCACAGGATCCACCGCCCGGCCGCTCTTGCGCACTTCGTAATGCAGCGTGGTGGTAAAGGCGGCGCCGCTGGCCCCGACCTTGCCCACAACCTTGCCGCGGGCCACTTTCTGGTTTATCGCCACATATATTTCGCTCAGGTGGGCATACACACTCCTCAAGCCGTTCCCGTGATCGATAATCACCATATTGCCCATTCCGCCGCCCTGCCTGAGCACCTCAACCACGGTGCCAGCTCCGGTGGCAATGACTTCGGTGCCATAGGCCGCCATAAGGTCTATGCCCGTGTGTACCGCCATCGACTTGAAAAACGGGTTTATTTTCCTGCCCACCGTGGCGCCGGTCTGCGCGATTGTAAAGTTACGCAAAGGAATGACAGACGGAAAATTATTTTTATTGAAATTTTCGCTTTCCAGCTGTTCGTTTATGGCCCGAATCTGGCGGTCTACCTGCGCCGCAGTGCTGCAAAGGCCCTCCAGGACAGCCCCCGATTCGTCTATCAGCTGCTGCTCGCTTTCTGCATAGAACTGCTCCAGCCGCTGCTCCGGGTCGGAGCCGTACAGCATCTCGGCCGTGGGCGGGTCAATGTCAAAGATATTGTTGTAGATCTGCCTGTCGCGGAGCTCCAGACCCTCCAGCACGTCGTCCACCAGGTCGCTGCGCTCCAGAAGATTGTCGTAGTGCTCGCTAAGATAGCCGTTCTCTGCCATAAGCGCACGCTCCCTGCCGCTGGTGAAAATCAGCGAGTAGGCGACGTAGCAGATCAGCGCCGCCAGCAGGCTCAGGCCAATGTATTTAAGAACAGAGCGCATCACTGTTTCAATTTGTCTGCAGAGCGGACCTGCGTCATATAAAGTTTGGGATCTATCTTGCTGTCAAAAAAGTTCCTGGGGTTGACCTGCTGCGACTTGTACAGCACTTCGTAGTGCAGGTGCACTCCGGTGGCACGTCCGCTGCTGCCCATAGTGGCAATCTGGTCGCCGCGGGATACCTTCTGCCCCTTGACCACATTGGCGGCGTGCAGGTGCGCATAGCGGGTAGAATAGCCAAAGCCGTGGTTGATGTCCACCTCGTTGCCATAGCCGTTGTCGCTGTATTTTACGTCGGTGACCACACCGTCTGCGGCTGCGTATATCGGGGTCCCTTTCTGGCCGGCGATGTCGGTGCCGCTATGGAAGAATACCGACTGGAAAATGGGGTGCAGGCGATAGCCGAACGGCGATGTGATGCTCACTCCGGCGGGGCACACCGGGAACAGCGTGGGAATGCTGTGGGCCATATCTTCCAGGTGGGTGGAAATTTTTTCGATGTCGTCAAACGATTTGGACTGCAGGGTGGCCTTCTTCTCTATGATGTCCTGTCGGCGGACCGTCTCGGTAAGGAAGCCGGCATTGTCAAAATCCTGCAGCAAGGAATATCTGGCGGCAGAAGTATAGCCGGCGTTGCGCACCGCGGTGGGGATTTCGTCCATACCGAAGATGGGCCGGTAGACTTTGTTGTCGCGCATCTCCAGCTCTCCCAGCCGCTCTGCCTGCAAAAGGGTCTTCTGGTTCAGGTATTCAATCTTTTCCATAAGCACCGCATTGCGCTTGCTCAGATACATCTGCTTGAGGCTGGGCAGCGGGAAAAGCAGATTGGCAAGCACAAACAGCACAATGCCCGCGCCAACCGCGGCACACACGGCAAACAGCCGGCTGCGCTTGGGATCTTTCCCCTGGCCTGCGGCCTCCGCTGCGGGGTTGTATGTGCTCTCTTCGTTTGCCATCTTTAAAAAAATGCAAGCATTTTTACTGCAATAAGTGTGCTAAGTTAAATATTTTGATTAAATAAACTATCTTTGCGGGTTAATTGAAACTATGTTTAAAAATATATGATGACTTCTAAAGAGATCAGGCAGACTTTCCTGGATTTTTTCGCCTCCAAAGGCCACACAATTGTGCCGTCGGCGCCTATGGTTGTCAAAAACGACCCCACGCTGATGTTTACCAACGCCGGTATGAACCAGTTCAAAGAGTGGTTCCTGGGCAACGCGGCGCCCAAATATCCCCGGGCGGCCGACACCCAGAAGTGCCTTCGCGTGAGCGGCAAGCACAATGACCTGGAGGAGGTGGGCCACGACACCTATCACCACACAATGTTCGAGATGCTGGGCAACTGGAGTTTCGGCGATTATTTCAAGAAAGAGGCGATAGGCTGGGCCTGGGAACTCCTGACCGAGATTTACAAGCTGGACAAGAGCCGTCTCTACGCCACCGTTTTCGAGGGTTACGCCCCCGACGGGCTGGAGATGGACTCCGAGGCAAAGGGCTACTGGCAGCAGTATCTGCCCGACGACCACATCCTGCTTGGCAACAAGCACGACAATTTCTGGGAAATGGGCGACACCGGCCCCTGCGGCCCTTGCAGCGAGATCCACATTGACCTTCGCGACGAGGCCGAAATCGCCGCCAAACCCGGCGCAGAGCTGGTGAACGAAGGCCATCCGCTGGTCATAGAGATATGGAACCTGGTGTTTATGCAGTACAACCGCAAGGCCAACGGCAGCCTGGAGAACCTGCCCGCCCGCCACATCGACACCGGTATGGGCTTCGAGCGCCTCTGTATGGCACTCCAGGGCAAGAAGAGCAACTACGACACCGATGTTTTCACCGGTATGATTGCCTCTATCGCCGGCCTGTGCGGCAAGGAATATAACCAGAGCGAGCAGACGGCCGTGGCTATGCGCGTAATCGCCGACCACATCCGTGCCATCAGCTTCTCCATTGCCGACGGCCAGCTGCCCAGCAACAACAAGGCGGGTTATGTGATACGCCGCATCCTGCGCCGCGCCGTGCGCTACGGCTACACTTTCCTGGATCTGAAAGAGCCGTTCCTGTGCCTGCTGGTTCCCACGCTGGTGGCCGAGATGGGCGACGCCTTCCCCGAGCTTAAAGCTCAGCAGACCCTGATTACCCGCGTCATCAAAGAAGAGGAAGAGGCCTTCCTGCGCACGCTGGACAAGGGTATCCGCCTTATGGACTCCATTATGGAGAAATCCAAGGCCACCAAGGTCATCAGCGGCGTGGACGCTTTCACCCTCTATGACACTTTCGGATTCCCCATTGACCTCAGCGAGCTGATTGCCCGCGAAAACGGCTACACTATAGACCTTGGCGAGTTCAACGTAGAGCTCGAGAAGCAGAAAAACCGCGCCCGCAACGCCACTGCCGTAGAGGCCGGCGACTGGGTGGAGCTGCTCCCCGGCACCGAGAGCGAGTTTGTGGGTTACGATATGCTTGAGGCAGATGCCCGCATAGTCAAATACCGCACCGTAAAGGCCAAGGGCAAAGAGCAGATACAGATTGTGCTGGACCGCACCCCGTTCTATGCCGAGATGGGCGGCGAGGTCGGTGACACCGGCGAACTGGTCTCTGCAGAAGGCGAAAAGCTTGAGGTGCTCAACACCATCAAAGAGAACGGCCTGGCCATCCACCTGGTGGACCGCCTGCCCGCCGATCCCGCAACCGATTTCACCGCAAAGGTAGATGCAGAGCGCCGCACCAACATCGCCAACAACCACACCGCGACCCACCTGCTGCACTTTGCACTGCGCAAGATACTGGGTACTCACGTAGAGCAGAAGGGTTCTTACGTAGGCGCCGCATCGTTCCGCTTTGACTTCTCACACTACGAGAAGGTCTCCAAAGAGACTCTGGACAAGGTAGAGCGTATGGTCAACCAGCTCATCCGCGCCAACGCCCCTCTGGAGGAATTCCGCGACATCAGCATAGACGAGGCCCGCAGTCGCGGCGCAATGGCGCTGTTCGGCGAGAAATACGGCGACAAGGTCCGTATGATAAAGTTTGGTGATTCCACCGAGCTTTGCGGCGGCTGCCACGCCAGCGCAACCGGCAACATCGGTTACTTCAGAATCCTTTCGGAGAGCGCAGTTGCCGCCGGTATCCGCCGCATAGAGGCCACCACCGGCATCAACGCAGAGCTTTCTGTGGATGTTATGGAGGATATCCTCGAGAGAGTCAAGGCTATGTTTGGCAACGCCGGCGATCCCGCCGCAGCCGTGGGCCGCATCATAGAAGAGAACGAGCAGTACAAGAAGGCTATGGAGGCCATCGCCAAAGAAAAGATGGCCGACCTCAAGGCTTCTATTGTAGCCAATGCAAAAGAGGTGAACGGCATCAAGTTGATGACCCTCACCGAGTGCCCTTCTATGGATTTTGCCAAGGGCATCGCCCACGACCTGCACGGTGAATGCAGCTCAGCGGCATTTGTGGCAGCCTTTGAATCTTCCGACAAGAAACCTTGCCTGGTGGTTATGTACACCGATGACCTGGTGGCTGCCGGCCGCGACGCCAGCGCCGATATCCGCCAGGCCGCACAGGCAATCCAGGGCGGCGGCGGCGGACAGAAGTTCCTCGCCACTGCCGGTGGCAAGAATGTTGCAGGTCTTTCCGAGGCTTTGAATAAACTCACCGAACTGGCTGCCAGATAATCTTCCGTGAAAAGGCTCGACAGGTACATACTCAATTCTTTCCTGGGACCGTTTATCCTGACGTTCTCTATAGTGCTGTTCATCCTTGTGATGCAGTTCCTGTGGCTTTACGTAGACGAATTGGTGGGAAAGGGTCTGTCCCTGGGAGTCATCTTCGAATTTATGGCCTGGGGCAGCGCCACCCTGCTACCGCTGGTTCTGCCGCTGGCAACCCTGCTGGCCTCCATTATGACGCTGGGCGGTATGGGAGAGAACAACGAGCTGCTGGCCATCAAGAGTGCCGGCATTTCGCTGGGCCGCGTGCTGCTGCCGCTGGTTTTCGTGGCGGTGGCCATCTCCATAGGCGCCTTCTTCATCTCAAACGACCTGATTCCGGTCGCCTACAAGAAGATTTATGCGCTTAGGGACGACATCGGCCGCACCAAAAAAGTCATCAAGATTCCCACCGGCATCTTTTACGACGGCATCGACGGCTATGTGCTGCGCGTGGACCGTCACGACGAGGTCACAGAGGGCCTGATGCACGACATTCTGGTGTACGACCACACCCATTCGCAGGGCAACGTAAGTATGACTGTGGCCGACTCGGGCTGGATACACGTTTCCGACGACGGCTCCACCATCATCTTCAAGCTCTACAACGGCACTTCATACCAAGAAGAGAATGTATTCAAGTCGCGCGACACGACTCTCAAGCAGGACATCATCACCTTTGACGACCAGACAATGATGGTGGCCCGCGAGGACTATTCTTTCGAGCGCAGCGACGACGAGCGCTTTGGCAACGAGGTTATGGCCAAGGACTTGAAGACTCTTGTGCACGACCGCGACTCGCTGGCCGGCGAATTTGCCCAAGAGCGTCCCGCCATTATCAGGCGCTTTACATACGGCAATAACTTTAAGTATATCAACCAGATAGACACCACGCTGGTGATGTACAAGGGGCTTGGCGAGGCGCCCGGCTGGAAGTTCAAGGCCTATAAAGATTCCGTGATGACGGCCCGCACCGCCCGCGACCTGGAACTGGTGCAGCACGCCCTGGAGGGGCTGGAAGCCCAGAAGGAGGCTCTGGCGGACTACGACCGGAATGTATACCGCTACGTCTCCCCCATCCGCAAGATGACCATAGAGCAGTTCCGCAAGTTCACCCTTTCGCTGGCCTGCCTGCTGTTCTTCTTTATCGGTGCGCCTCTGGGCAGCATTCTGCGCAAGGGCGGCCTGGGCACCCCGGTGATTGTGTCGGCGCTGATTTTTATGCTCTACTGGGTCATCGACATCAGCGGCAAGAAACTGGCCAGGGACGGCGCCATAACGCCGTTCGAAGGGGCCTTTATTTCCAGTGCGGTGCTGTTGCCTGTGGGTATGGCCCTGCTATGGGCTGCCGTTCGCGAGAAGACCTTCGACTTCAACTCCGTCAAGTTCTGGTTCAAGAGACTGTTCCAGAATATCGATAAGCTGCTGCACAAGGCCATCAGCTTCTTCAAGAAGAACCACGGTATCATCAGGGTGGTTTATATGGGTACGCCCGAGTTTGCAGTAGGCCCGCTCAAGGCACTGCTGGAGAGCGAGTACCAGATTGCCGGCGTGGTCACAGTGCCCGACAAGCCCAGCGGCCGCGGCCTCAAGATGAACGAGAGCGCCGTGAAGCAGTTCGCCGTAGAGCACAACCTGCCGCTGCTGCAGCCCGTCTCGTTGAAGAGCCCCGATTTCCTGGAGCAACTTCGCGCCTTGGATGCCGATATGTTTATTGTGGTGGCCTTCCGTATGCTGCCCAAGGAGGTTTGGCAGATGCCGCGTCTGGGCACCTTTAACCTGCACGCTTCGCTGCTGCCGCGCTACCGCGGCGCCGCCCCCATCAACTGGGCCATCATCAACGGCGAGAAGCAGACGGGCGTGACCACGTTCTTGATAGACGAGCAGATAGACACCGGCCGCATCCTGTTCAGCGAGCCTTGTATGATAGAGGAATACGACACCTTTGGCAGCTTGTCAGAGAAATTGTGCAAGATTGGCTCCGCCTTGGTGATCAAGACCGCCGACGCCCTCTCGCGCCGCCGTGCAAAGCCGCAGGAGCAGGACTCTTTTGCCCGCCTGATACCCGCGCCCAAACTCACCAAGGAGACCTGTCATATCAACTGGAACAAAGAGGGCTACGAGATTGTAAATCTGGTGCGCGGCCTTGCCCCCGCCCCCGCTGCATTTGCTACGCTGGTCAATAACGGCGAGCAGACCACTATGAAGGTGTTCGAGGCTTACGTCTATATGGACGACGAGCCCGCCGCACCCGGCACGGTGATTACCGACGGCAAGACCTATCTGGGTGTCGCCTGCGGCCACTACACCGTCCGTCTGCTGGATGTGCAGCTGGCTGGCAAGAAACGTATGGATATCGCCGCCTTCCTGCGCGGCTGGCATCCCGGCGAAGATTGCAAGTTTGTTTAGTCCGCACCCCGCCCCGTGTCAAACCCCAAGACCATAGTGATACTGGCTGCCGGAGAGTTTCCCCGGAAGGCCTCTGTGCTGCGCCTGCTGGATGAGGCCGATATGATAGCCTGCTGCGACAGCGCGGCCGTAAAGCTGCTTGAGCAGGGCCGCCGCAGTTTCTCCAGCGGCGAGCTGGAAGAGGGGCTGCACCTGGGCGAAAGCCGCTGGGAGCCCGGCCTGATAGTGGGCGATATGGACTCTCTCCCGCTCGATATCAGGGAGCACTATGCCGACAGAATGGTGTTCTGCCACGGCCAGGACGACAACGACCTCACCAAGACTTTTCACGAAGTCATCAAACTCTCGCCGGACGTGATCCACATTCTGGGCGCCACCGGACTGCGCGAAGACCACGCCCTGGCCAACATCTCCCTGCTGGCCGATTACCAGAGAGAAGCCCCGCAATGCCAAATCGATATAGTGAGCGATTATGGCCGCTTCGTGGCCGCCAGCGGGCAGCATACTTTCGCTTCAGAGCCCGGCCAGGAGGTCAGCATTTTCGCCTTTGACCATTCACTGCATATGACCGCCGCGGGCCTGCAATACCCGCTGGACGGCGTCGTGTTCGACACCCTCTGGAAGGCCTCTCTGAACGTCGCCACCGGCACATCATTCACCCTAAGTCCCAACAACGACTCCGCCTATCTGGTATACCTCCCGCGGTAGGTATAACAACAACGGGACCGGAAATATAACTATTCCGGTCCCGTTGATTGCCACAAAACAGACTGTTAATGAGCTGGCTGCACTACGGGGAATGAGAACAGGTAAACTCCTTGATTCTCACTCTCGCGCCTTACAACGCTTACATAACAACTTCTTTCCTTGCCAGTGGTGTTGGCCTGATAATATGCTGTAACGGTATATTTTACCCCTTTCCTATTTTCGGTCATTTCCGGAGCGGAAACAGTATATCTGGTAAACATAGTATTGGAATAGAAACCGCTGGTGCTGTTACAATACATAATATCGTCAAATTTCATTGCAGGGAGTTCCGGACCGTCATAATTATTTGCATAACGGTATAGGTCAATATAAACTTCGAAGACGAAATAGCCGGCGCCCTGAGAAACAACTATGGGCTCCATCTCTTCGGTTACATCATCAGTCTCAAAATAGTAGTCATCTGCTCCTTCTGCCAATATTTCAGAGCCCACGATATGCAATTTATAAACTCGTGATGTACCGTCGGGGAAAAAGGCCATCAAGTCAATGTCGGCCGGCGAATAATCTTTCCACCACTGGCCCCAGTCATACACCACGGGCTCCTCAACCCTTTTGAGAATGACGTTGCCCGATTTGGCATCTATGGGCTCAAATACAACGACCTCCTGGCTGTGTATCGGATCACCGGAAAAGACATTGACGTTTGCAACCAGTGTGACGTCATCGATGCTCTTAAGATCACCGGTGAGGGTATACGGGAGAATTATCTTACCGGTGCGGAAAGATTCCACGCTTTCACAGAAAGAATAATAGTGACGCACGCCGTCACCCACTGTAAAGCCGTAGCCCTCTTTCTCGCCATAGGCAACAGGTATCACCGTGCCGTCGGCCAGGGTTATTGTCAGAGTGTTGCCGTCGGCGGTGATGGTCTTGATAGGATTCTCGGCTGACGGCTTGTTGTCAATAGTAATGCTGGAGCCGTCGCCAAAGTTGAACGTAACGTCGGTCCCTGACTGCGAATACGATGTAACCGGCTTGCCGGAGTCAAGTTTCTGAAGAAGAGACTGGTAGGCCTCAAGGGCGCTCACGCGGCGCTGCAGGTCGCTGTCGTCGTACTTGCTGCAGCCGGCCAGCATCAGTGCCAGCACAGCCACCATCATAAACGAAAGAATCTTTTTCATAGGAGTATGTATTATAGTTAAACGATTGCTCTCTTCTTTTACTTTTAGCATCTAACTGTGTATGAGGCTATTTGCCTCCACGCTTATTGTCTTACGGCCGCTGTATCACGCGAACGACGAAATATCTTTGTTGCCATTGTCCATTGTGCTTCATGAAAGAGATATCTTGACGCCTCTCGACACCTGTAGTATTAGGACTAACCTGGAACTTTAGATAAATTTCCCTGTTTACTGTCCGTGTACCGCTGGCGGCACCCCAATATCTCGTTGAGGCTTCAACCGAATAATTCGTATTGATAAAATTGCCGCCACTGCCGGAATTACTGTAAATTGTTATATTCATATCTTCATCCTTTCCAAAGACAGGTTCATAGATAGGGTCTCCATCATATCCCTGGTAGTCATAATCTCCAAGTTGTGCACTGTAATACAATTCAAACTCGGTTTCATCCGCGTCAATTACGAAGGGCATTTCTGGTATCTCCCACAAGTTTGAATAGTCCATAACCTCAAACCCCTCTGTAAGCCTCAATTTCTCTGTAAGGACCTTGATCGTTCCGGCTGTCTTGGCACTTCCGTCAGGGAAATATGCCACAAGGTCAAGATAAAAACCGGGGAAAAGTGCTTCAAAAGCATCGTCACTGTCTGCTCTGGGAATTTGATGAAGACGCTTTAGCACGATATTGCCCGACTTTGCATCGATAGGTTCCACAGTTACCGTTTCTTTGGTTTGGACAAATTCCGTTGCAAAATTGTCTACAGAGGCAATGATTTTCACATCATCCACACTGGTCAGTTCACCTGTGAGTGTGTACGGTATTTTGAGGATACCTGTCCGGAAAGATTCCTTGCTCTCCCAGAAAGAATAGCACTTGCGCTGTCCGTCTCCAAGTGTAAAGGTGTAGCCCTCTTTCTCGCCGTAGGCAACAGGTATCACCGTGCCGTCGGCCAGGGTTATGGTCAAAGTGCTGCCGTCGGCGGTGATGGTCTTGATAGGATTCTCGGCTGACGGCTTGTTGTCAATAGTAATGCTGGAGCCGTCGCCAAAGTTGAATGTAACGTCGGTCCCTGACTGCGAATACGATGTAACCGGCTTGCCGGAGTCAAGTTTCTGAAGAAGAGACTGGTAGGCCTCAAGGGCGCTCACGCGTCGCTGCAGGTCGCTGTCGTCGTACTTGCTGCAGCCGGCCAGCATCAGTGCCAGCACAGCCACCATCATAAACGAAAGAATCTTTTTCATAGGAGTATGTATTATAGTTAAACGATTGCTCTCTTCTTTTCAAAGTTATATAATCTTCCATCTTTCTCCAAATCCGGCAGAGTGGCGCAGAACGGCATTGTCATAATAGCTTGTTATTTTTGCCAAGACCGTGCATTTAATATGTAAACATTAAATGCTATGAAGAATCTTTTTCACGTCTTTGCCGCAGCGGCAATCGCACTGGTGGCAACATCCTGCAATCCATCCGTCAACAACCCCTACAAAGCCCTGGAAATCCCCACCAAGGCAACTGAGTTTGTGGAGAAGGGGCACGATTTCTCTCTCGAATTCGTAGACCGCATCAATGACTTTGAAAAGAAGGACTTCATAGTTTCGCCGCTGAGTATGCAGTTTCTGCTGGGTATGATACTTAACGGTGCACAGGGCGCCACTGCAGACGAAATCTGCGATGTGCTGGGATATGGAGCCGGCGAGATAGAAGATGTGAACCAGTTCTGCCAGTCTATGCTGGAGCAGCTGCCCAAGCTGGACAAACAAACCACTTTGAGCATTGCCAACGCCATCTTTGTGGACGAAGGCTGGCCGCTGCTGGACAGTTACAAATCTACCGTGGGCAAAGCTTACAACGCCAAGCTCTCCAATCTGGACTTCTCAAAGGGTGCCGCAAGCGCCAAGGTCATCAACCGCTGGTGCTCAGACCAGACCCACGGTATGATAGACAAGGTCCTGGAGACCACCGACCCCGCTATGCTCTGCTACCTGCTCAACGCGCTGTATTTCAAGAGCCAGTGGAAAGAGAAATTTAACAAGAGCAACACCGCCGAAGAGACTTTCACCGACGAGGCAGGCAATAAAAGCACCATAAAGATGATGAAGCAGAACGAGAGTTTCAGCTACCAGCATAACGACATCTTCAAGATTGTGCGGATGCCCTACGGCAACGGCGCCTTCTCTATGATTGCACTGCTGCCTCAGGAAGGCAAAAAGATAGCCGACGTTCTGGACGAAATCAAGGAGAGCGGCTGGCAGGAGACCCTGCGCAGTATGGTCCACTGCGATGTGGACCTTTGGCTGCCCCGCTTCGAGACCAAATATCACATAGACCTCAACGATATTCTCTCTGCAATGGGTATGCCCACCTCCTTTACTAATAGCGCAGATTTCAAAGCTATGAGCGATTATGCGCTTAAACTAAGCTTCGTGCAGCAGGACGCTGTAATCAAAGTCGATGAAGAGGGCACCGAGGCCGCAGCCATCTCTATGGCAGGAATGATTAAAGAAACCGCTGCCGCACCCGGCGAGCGGGTTGTCTTCCACGCCGACCATCCTTTCCTCTACTTCATCACAGAAGCCAGCACCGGCGCCATCCTGTTCGCCGGCCGCTACAGCAACAAGTAGGCGGCAGAAGGCCGAGCGATTAGGCGCAGAAAAAGCTTCGCGCAGGGAACAGGGGTTCTATGTTCTCCCTGGCCCGGAGCGAAGCTTTTTCGTAGCATAGCGAGGGCTTCTGCCGCCCTCGAAGCGGCTTATTTTTCAGTTTCAGAGCCCCTTTTTAGCCTATCGGTGGGATATAACCGTCACGAAACGGAAATAATAAGCAATATTTCAGGCTTGCGTCAGACAACGAGTCCAAGCGGTCGCTTATAACTCTTCCGATATCGTCCAGCCTTCGGGAATACCGCTGTCTCCTCTTGGCCAGTCGTTCATTCCGGCGGCTTTTACAAACACACCGGAGGAAGGTACGTTATTCAGCCATTCAGAGAGGCATCTTTCTCCGCTTATAGTTGTTGCCAAGCACTTCACGTACGACAAATTCCGGCAATAGTAAAACATATCAGCATAGCACTGATCCACCAACGTTTTCGCGGGCAATTCGGGAGCCGCGGTCAGTCCGATACAACCGGAAAACATATATTTATAACATCCATATGTCAACACTGTTGCGGGAAGTGCAGGGGCTTCTTTCAAATTACCGCAAGATGAAAACATAGAGGTATAGCAACTACTTGCCAATTCTGTCGCCGGCAGTTCCGGCGCAACGGTCAAACTGGAACAACCGTGAAACATATCCCGATAACAATTGCTCGACAGTTTTGTGGCGGGAAGCTCGGGAGCTTGGGTCAGACTTTTACACTGGTAAAACATTGCATTATAGCAACCACCTGCCAATTCTGTCGCCGGCAGTTCCGGCGCAACAGTCAAACTGGAACAACCGGAAAACATATTATCATAACAGTTGCCCGCCAACCGGGTAGCAGGGAGTTCCGGAGCTTTGGTCAAACTGCTGCAGTGGTCAAACATATTTTCATAGCAATGTGGTGCCAGAGTCGTTGCGGGAAGCGCCGGAGCCTCTTTAAGATTTGCGCAACCGAAGAACATATAGTTATAACACAATGTCGATAATGAGGTCGCAGGCAAATCGGGTGCTTTGGCTAAACTTTTACAGTTGTAGAACATCGATTGGTAGCACACCTCTGCCAATTCGATCGCGGGAAGAGAAGGTGCGTCGGTCAGACTGGAGCAACTGCTGAACATAGAGGCATAACAACGGTTCGCCAGTGTCGTTGCGGGAAGCGCCGGAGCCTTTGTCAGGTTGCTGCACCAGTTGAACATCTCGGAATAACATAAATCTGTAAGCGTAGTCGCAGTAAGGTCCGGAGCTTGTGTCATACCGCTACATCCGGAGAACAAACCTCTGAAACAACATATACTTGGAATGGTAGTGACATCTTCTTTGTAACTGATTAGGGACATAATATCTCCTGACACGGCGAACTTGTCACCATCCACAACGAAACGGAACCCTCTGTCGGTACCATTATTGAGGCCGTCCGGGTTGTCTCCGCATATGTAAACCGGATGTTCGCTGTCGAATTGTATTCCCGTAAAGTCCCATTCACTCCAGGTTGTGGCATCCGTGGAATAGTACATTATGGGGGGATTCATCTCAGTATTGATCAGGGATACTGTGGACGATCCTTCCGAAGTGAATGTAAGACATTTCCTTTCGTCTTTGGCAGGCTCTTCCTGAGGAGTTGGTTCTTCAGGGGTAGTCTGCGTCTGCTCTTCCTGAGGATCGGGATCATCGGGCAATGGCTTGGACACGCAGGCGGCAGAAACCGCCAGCAGTATGAGCAATCCGACAATCGACGGTATCGAGCGCATACGAATTACTTAGCCGCTTGCTTCTTGGCCTTTTCGGGGTCCTTGAAGAGGATCATGAAGAGGATGCCGACCACGAGGGCGTAGGCGGCGAAGATGTACCAGGCGGTGCTCCAGGAGGGTTCGGCAGCATTATACACAAAGTGATTCACAACTTTGCCGGCTGCCCAGGTGCCGATGGAGGCACCGAGACCGTTGGTCATCAGCATGAACAGGCCCTGCGCCGAACTTCTGATGTCCTTGTCGGTATTCTCATTGACGAACAGCGAGCCGCTGATGTTGAAGAAGTCGAATGCAACACCATAAACGATGCAGCTGAGGACAAACATCCACACGCCGCTGCCGGGATTGCCGGCGCCAAAGAATCCGAAGCGGAACACCCAGGCGAACATGGCTATCAGCATCACTTTCTTGATGCCGAACTTCTTCATGCAGAAGGGAATGAGCAGAATGCACAACGTCTCGGAAATCTGGCTCAGCGAGATCAGCGCATTGGCATTGTTGGCGCCCCAGGCGTTGGCAAACAGAGGATTCTCCTTGAACGATGTGATAAAGGTGTTGGCATAGCCGTTGGTTATCTGCAGCGACGCACCCAGCAGCATAGAGAAGATGAAGAACACCGCAAACTGACGGTCCTTGAACAGCCTGAATGCACTAAGGCCGGTGGCCTCTGCAAACGACTGCGCCCCCTCGCTCTTGGGCTTGCAGGGGCAGTTGGGCAGCGTAAGGGCATAGGCGCAGAGCACCAGGCTCAGGATGCCCGACACGAAGAACTGATTGTAGGTGTGCTGGAACTGCACTCCGTCGGCCCCTTTCATAAAGTTGACGAACAGCATTGTGAGGATAAAGCCCACGGTGCCGAACACGCGGATGGGCGGGAACGCCTTCACGGGATCCTTGCCGGCCTTCTCAAGGGCATTGTATGCCACCGAATTGGAAATGGCGATGGTGGGCATATAGAACGCCACACTTATGGTGTAAAGGGCGTAGAACAGGCCAAAGCTGATGTTGGCCCCGGCACTCATCGCATACCATCCGGCACCTAGCATTGCGGCTCCGGCGATGCCCTGGCACAAAGAGAGAACCTTCTGTGCGGGAATCCACTTATCGGCCACGATACCCATTAGGGCAGGCATAAATATGGAAACGAATCCCTGGGTGGCAAAGAAAAGCCATATCTGCGGGCCAAAACCGCTGCGGGCCAGGAAACTGCCCATAGATGTCAGGTAAGCTCCCCACGCCGCGAACTCCAGAAAGTTCATCAGGATGAGCCTGAAAGAGATGCTGCTGTTTTTCATAGTATTTTATTTTGGAGCCATCCGATAGACGAACAGCGCTATTATCGCATAGATGATATTCGGCAGCCATACAGCCAGCCACGGCGGCAATGTGCCGGTCTGCACAAACATCTGGCTGAATCGCATAAACAGGATATACGAGAAGCTGAGGCCCACGCCTATACCGATGTTCAAGCCCAGGCCGCCTCGCCGCTTGCGGGACGACAGCGACACGCCAATCAGCGTCAGGATAAAGGCAGAGAAGGGCGTGGCAATGCGGGTATGCTTCTCTATCAGGGCATAGTCAACCATATGGTCGCCGCGCAGATTCTGCAACTCTATGAGTCTGTTGAGATCTTTGATGGGGAGCGTCTCCACCACATTTTTGCGGCGGTAAAAGTCGTCTAGCGTGAGGGCGATCACGGTATCTTTCTGCGCCCCGGTTTCTATGGTCTCGTTGCCGTGCTCGTCGTAGCTGCGGATAAAATAGTTCTTGCAGGTCCAGCCGCCAATGTCCTCGTTCCAGGAAGCGCTGGAGGCGGTGAGCTTGCTCACCAGCTTGTTGTCCTCTATGCTTTCCAGGGTAAAACGGTTCACAGAATTATTCCACGAGCTGAACGACTCCACATAGACGAACAGGCCAGGCTCCAGCTGATAATGGATGTTGTGGTTGGTGTTGAAAAACCGCGCCCCCTTGATATATTTCTGCTCGAATTCCAGCCGGTGATAGTTGGCCGGAGGAATCACGTACATACCCAGTGTGAGCGACAGAATCGCTGCAAAGGCGGCCGACACCATATACGGCATCAACAGCCGTCTGAAGCTGATGCCGCTGGAGAGCATAGCTATAATCTCGCTGTTGGCAGCCAGCTTGGTGGTGAAGAAAATCACCGTGATGAACACGAACAGCGGGCTGAACATATTCAGGATGTAAGGGATGAAATTGAGATAATACTCAAATACAATCTCTTTCAGCGGCGCCTCGCGCTCTACAAACGAGTCTATCTTCTCGCTGATATCGAATATGATGACTATGGCCACCACAATCAGAAGCGACACCAGGTAGGTACTGATGAACTTCTTGATGATGTACCAGTCAAGAATCTTGGGTTTCAACGATAAGCGACTCATAGTCTTGTCTCCAGTTTTTTAACCACGCTGTCTTTCCAGGCAGCAAAGTCTCCTGCAAAGATATGCTCTCTTGCCTTGGCAACCAAATCGAGATAGAATGCCAGGTTGTGCTCGCTGGCAATCTGCGCCGCCAGCATCTCCCCCGCTATGGTCAGATGGCGCACATATGCCCTGGTGTAGGTGTGGTCCACAAACGATGTCCCTTCGGGGTCCAGCGGCGAAAAATCGTGGGCCCACTTGGCGTTGCGTAGGTTTATGGTCCCCTGCCAGGTAAATATCATACCGTTGCGGCCGTTGCGGGTGGGCATCACGCAGTCGAACATATCCACGCCGCGGGCAATGCCTTCAAGGATATTCGCGGGAGTGCCTACGCCCATAAGATAGCGCGGCTTGCCCGCGGGCAGCAACGGATGCAGCAGCTCCAGCATCTCGTACATCTTCTCGGTGGGCTCCCCTACCGCCAGGCCGCCTATGGCATAACCCTCGCGGTCAAACGCCACGGCGTGCTCTGCCGCTTTCTTGCGCAAATCGGGATAGACACAGCCCTGGACAATGGGGAAAAGGCTCTGGTGATAGCCGTAAAGCGGCTCGGTGGAGTCGAAACGGCGGATGCAGCGCTCCAGCCACCCTTGCGTGAGTTTCAGAGATTTTTCTGCATATGCATAATCGGCATCGCCCGGGCAGCACTCGTCCAGCGCCATAATAATGTCGGCGCCGATGGTGCGCTGGGTGTCCATATTGTTCTCCGGAGTAAAGGTGTGGCGGCTGCCGTCGATGTGCGAAGAGAAGGTGCACCCCTCTTCTGTGATCTTGCGCCGCTGCGCCAGCGAAAACACCTGGAACCCGCCGCTGTCGGTGAGTATGGGACGGTCCCAGCTGGTGAAACGGTGCAGGCCGCCCGCCTCGCGCAGAGTCTCAAGGCCCGGCCGCAGATACAGGTGGTAGGTGTTGCCCAGGATTATCTGGGCCCCCACATCCTGCTTCAAATCTTTATGATATACGCCCTTGACGCTACCCACGGTGCCGACAGGCATAAAGATGGGGGTCTCTATGCTGCCGTGGTCGGTGGTCAGCATACCGCAGCGGGCACTTGAACCCGGATCGGTGGCCAGTAGTTTAAATGTCATTCCTCTATCCCGATAAGGGCCCTTATTTCTGATTTGGCCGCCTTCCAGCGGGGGATGTCAATCTTGCTGCCAATCACCTCGATGACCTTGGCGGCTATGATGCTGCCCACCTTGCCGCAGACGTCCAACGGCTGCCCCAGCGAGTGGGCATACAGGAAGCCGGCGGCGTAGACATCGCCCGCCCCGGTGCCGTCGCGCGGCACGCCCGGAGCCACATCCACAAAGTGATATTCGTCTCCGCTTTTGATCATAGAGCCCTTCTTGCCCTCTTTGACAATGGCAATCT
>JAEEGF011032322.1_pt1 | contig 59193 bp, 53 predicted proteins | sample 9134171 | NCBI WGS metagenome assembly JAEEGF01 (sample SAMN16246542, study PRJNA631951) | gut metagenome | biome: gut microbiome; feature: rumen; material: AP-attached | host: Bos | place: Iran: Karaj | collected 2018-10 | reverse complement strand
GAAAAACAGCTTCATCATGCCGGGAAGGTGTGTGAGATCATGGAGCTGGTCGTCTCTGAAACGAAGCGAAACAGAGGTATCGGAAAGCAGCTTTTACAGAAAGCGATCGAAACAGCAAGAAACGAAGGATGCAAAAGGATCGAGCTTTCTTCATCGAATTGGCGTACAGATTCCCATCGTTTCTATATGGAAAACGGATTTGATGCGACACACATCGATCTGACCATGGATCTGTAGAAAACAGCATTGTATTGTTCTATGATAAGAGTATGAAAGAATATCTTCTGACAATACTGATCGGATATGCGCTGGGCTGTTTCAATACAGCTTATTTCATTTCCAAGGCAAAGGGTTTTGATATCAGAGATACCGGAAGCGGCAATGCCGGTGCCAGCAACATCAAGATCGCTTTGGGATGGAAATACGGAATACTGACAGCACTGACCGATATCCTCAAATCTGCTGCGGCTGTCTATATCTGCAGCAGGCTTTTCCCGGATAATCAGATCGTTCCTTTCCTGGCAGGCGCCATGGCTGTCGTCGGCCATATCTTCCCGTTCTACATGAAGTTCAAGGGCGGCAAGGGCTATGCCTCCTATTTCGGAATGATCCTGGCAGTCAACTGGAAACTGGCCCTGGCTCTGGCTGTGCTGGGTGTACTGATCACGCTCATCAGCAACTACATCGCCCTGGCGACACTTTCCACAGTTGTCGTCACGCCGGCTTATTATTTCTTCCTGCATGCCTCGATCTACATCATCGTCATCCTGCTGATCCTGGCAGCGCTCATGTTCTACAAGCATAGGATCAACATCCAGAGGATCATCAGACACGAGGAGATCGGACTGAGGAAGAAAAAAGCCGAAGCATAGATACAGCCCGGCATTTCTGTATGAATCGAAAGAAAGAGGTCGAACGGATCGGCCTCTTTTTGTGTGAATGATATTCTGCTTATTTCAGCAGCTGATTGAGTACTGAGAACAGTCCGCTTGCGGAGACGGTTCCGGAGTTGTTGACTGCCAGACCGGCTGCCTGGGACAGGATGTTGAACAGCTGTCCGTACTGAGAGTTGTTGTTGTAGTTTCCGTTGACGAAGTTGATCAGGTTGTGTAAGCCGTTGTTGTTGGTGTTGAGGCCCAGGAAGTTGCCTAATCCGCTGTTGTAGTTGTAGGAAGAGTTGAAGAGATTTCCGTTGGAATAGCCGCTGCCGAACAGACCGCTGCTGGTATTTCCGCCCAGCAGTGACTGCAGGATGGAACCGGTACTGCCGGAGTTGAGACCCAGCAGAGTTCCCAGCAGTCCGATGGCGGAGTTATTGTAGGTGTTGGAGTTCTTTCTCTTGAACAGCTTCAGCAGGATGATGATCAGCATGATGTCCTTGAGATCCAGTCTGCCGTCAAACAGTGCTCTGACAGCTGCGTTGTTGTTGGCTCTTGTGCCTCTGACGCCGCCGACATAGTCCAGCAGATCCTTGGCATCGAGGGATCCCGATGATGCCAGATAAAGCTGAACAGCGGGGTTGTTGGCCAGATCCTGTGTAACCTGGCTGACATCTTCGACAGATGCGTTGGGACCTACGATATTGTAGACAGGATTATTGACTGCGCCGCCGCGGGTCATCGGTTCATTCTGTGCATTCAGAAACTGATTGAGCAGTTCCGGATTCTGATCGATGGAATTAAAAACCTTTTCTGTATATTGATTCATTGTAAACTTCTCCTTCTGATTTGATTATAGCAAGAAACAGAAACAGTCAGATCAAAGACTTTTGAAAAAACGGTATGATTCAAAACAGGACTATGAAGCGGCAATGTTATAATGAAACAGGAAAAGGGAGGCGCTTATGGTAAGTAAAAACATGTATGACAAACTGGCGAAACTGGTCGTCAGAAAAGGAGTCAACGTACAGAAGGGACAGCCCGTTCTGATCAATGCGTCCGTCAGGGATGCGGCTTTTGTCAGGCAGGTCGCCTATTATGCCTATGAAGCGGGAGCGGAATATGTCAGTGTTGACTGGAGAGACAGCGAACTGACAAAACTCGGTTACCGTTACATGAGCAACGAAACGCTTTCAGAGATCCCGCAGTGGCAATACGACAAGACGAAGTATCATCAGGACAAAGGTGCCTGTTATATTTCGATCGCTTCCGAGAAACCGGGATCGATGGCCGATGTGGACGGTGAAAAGATCAATATCGCCAACATGGCTTATTATTCCAAGATGGCTGATCTGATGTCCTATACGATGAACAACATCGGACAGTGGTGCATCTTCGGCATTCCGTCCGTGGAATGGGCGAAAGTGGTGTTCCCCGATCTTCCCGAAGAGGAAGCCTTTGAAAAACTCGGCGACGCGATCTTTGCGGTCACCAGAGTGAGCGAAGACAACGATCCGATCAAGGAATGGGAAGACCATGACAGGGAGATGCTGGAACACGCCCAGAAGCTCAATGAATATAACTTCAAGGAACTGCATTTCACCAGTGAACTGGGAACGGATCTCACGGTAGGCCTCGTGAAGGATCACATCTGGGTCGGCGGCGGATGTTACACACCCAAGGGCGTCTTCTTCGATCCCAACATGCCGACTGAGGAATGTTTCTGCATGCCTTTGAAGGACTCTGTCAACGGTATCGTTTATGCCTCCAAGCCTTTAAGCTACAACGGCAAGGTCATCGAGGACTTCTGGTTCCGTTTTAAGAACGGCAAGGTCGTCGACTATGACGCAAAGAAGGAAAAAGAAGCCCTGCAGAAGCTGCTGGAATTCGATGAGGGTTCCTCCTATCTGGGTGAAGTGGCACTGGTGCCGTATGATTCGCCTGTTTCCAAGTCAGGTATCCTTTTCTTCAACACCTTATATGATGAAAATGCCGCCTGCCATCTGGCTTTAGGCAGACCTTATCCGGAAAACCTCAAGGGTGGCATCGATATGAGTAAGGAAGAACTGAAACAGCACGGTGCCAACGATTCGATGCAGCATGAAGACTTCATGTTCGGTACCAGGCAGATGAACATAGACGGAATCAAGGAAGACGGAACAGTCGTTCCGGTCTTCAGAAACGGCAATTTCGTATTTTAAAGGAGAAACTTATGAAAAACATACTGATCGTCGTCGATATGCAGAACGATTTCATTGACGGTTCTTTAGGCACGAAGGAAGCGGTCGCGATCGTGGACAACGTCGTGAAAGAGATCGGAAAGGATTATGACTTTGTGATCTGCACCAGAGACACCCACCACGACAATTATCTTGAAAGCAACGAAGGAAAACATCTTCCGGTCGTACACTGTATCGAGGGTACAGAGGGCTGGCAGATCAGAAAAGAAGTGGCAGAGGCCGCTGAGGCAGCAGGAAACTGTCTTGTCATCAACAAGCCGACCTTCGGTTCGGAGAATCTGATCCTGGCTCTCAAGGAACTGGATGATCAGGAAAAGATCGAGACCATTACACTGCTAGGTCTGTGCACGGATATCTGTGTCATCTCCAATGCCCTGATGGTGAAGGCGGCCTTCCCGGAGATCAGAGTCTCTGTAAAGGAAAACTGCTGCGCCGGTGTCACGCCGGAAACGCATGCTGCGGCCATTACATCCATGAAGATGTGTCAGATCGAGATAGAATAGAAACAGAGGAAGGATGAGCGGAAACAGGAATTCAAATGACGCACTGATGGTAAGCTTTTTCGGATCTTTTTCCATGTCCTATCACGGAAAGATCATCACCGATAAGGCCAAGAACAGCGAAAGTCAGTTCAATCATCTGATGCAGCTGATGACGCACTTCACTCAGGAAGGCGTCGGCAAGAACACATTGCTGAATGCGCTGTTTTCAGGACGCGATCTGATCGATCCCAACCACGCCATCCATTCCATCATGTACAACGCCAGGAAGAGACTGCAGTCCTTCGGTCTGCCCCATGTCAATTACTTCGTTCAGAAAGAGGGAAGATATTACTGGACCGATCAGATAAGGATCGTCGATGATTCCAAGGAATTTGAACGTCTGATCGCTGAAGCGGATCAGTGTGAAGACGAGGATGAAAAGATCGATATCCTGCAGGATGCCATCCATATCTATCAGGGCGATTTCCTGGAGAAACAGATCGGTCTGCCCTGGATCACAAAGGAGAACTGGCGTTTAAGAAAACTGTTTACGGAAACGGCGGAGAAGCTTTCCCTGCTTCTGAAAGGACAGGGAAGATATGAACAGCTGGAAAAACTGGGTTTATATGCCAGCCAGATACAGCCCTTCTCCGACTGGGAGACGCTGACGATGGATGCCTACATCGCTTCGGGAAAAACGGAGAAGGCTTATCAGCTCTTCGATGACACGATCGAGCTCTACCTCTATGAACAGGGTATCAAGCCATCCAACAAGATGTTCGATCTGGTGACCAGGCTCGGTGAACAGTTCGAACACTCCTCCGCCTCACTCAAGGAGATACAGGATCATTTGAAAGAAGATGAGGAAGCAAGGGGCGGATACATATGCTCCTACCCGGTGTTCTTAGGCATCTATCAGGCGATCAGCCGTATCGCCGAACGTAGCGGCCAGATGATCTATCTGATGCTGTGTACGATCGTCGACACCAAGGGCAACATCTTAAGCAAGGGTGAGAAACTGGAAGAATTATCGCCCCGTCTGGAAGAAGCGATACGGACGACTATCCGTCGTTCGGATATCATGAACAAATATAACAAGGGCCAGTACCTGGTACTGCTGATGAATACGACCATGGAAAACTGTGAGATCATCGAGAAGAGGATCAACGAGAAATTCATGATCAACAGACAGCGGATCAGTGTGAAGTACTATGTCAGTCCGCTGTGGTAGGTGAATTATGAGTCAGAAATATCTGGGAATACCCAATGCGGTCGTATTGTGTATCGACCGTTATACAAACGTCTGGAAAGGAAGGTTCTATCATCACTTCAGAAAAGATCCTGTCCTGTTTGAAAACGGAACAGAGATGCTGGAGCGGATGGAGGACCTCTATGATGCATTAAGATTCCCGTTTCCCGGGAACAACGAGAGACATTTTGTCGAAAGAAAGGAAATACCGATGGAAGAAGAGATGACAAGAGTTTTGGAAGATGAAGAGATGCTGGATATGCACGGAGATCTGGGTACTTTTATCATCCGCGTTCAGCACCGCCAGAACAGCAGCTGGCAGGGACGCATCACCTGGGTCGAGGAAGACAAGACCCTGTATTTCCGCTCGGTCTGGGAGATGATGAAACTGATCGAGGAAGCACTTAAAGATCACAAGGAAGACGAAACGGAAACACCGGACTGGAATCAAGAGAAATAAGAAAAGCCCTTCGGGGCTTTTCTTATTTTATAAGGGGATAAATATATACGATACAATTATGCAGGGGGCTTGGTATCGGCAAGGCCTCACTTTCCTTGCATCTTCATGATATAAAAACTTTGTATCAGGAATATGGCGGAATTATGGAAAATTATGTTATGAACAGAAAAGACCGTTAAAAACGGTCTTTTTTATCTGTCAAAAAATTATATTGATTAACCCTTTTATAGACGATGTTTAGACTGATTCTTATAATACGCTCAGCATATGATACGGGTGTAGGAGGAAAAACTGTATGAAGAAAACAGTAAGAACATTGATTACATTGACATTATCCGTTGTACTGGTGATCAACATGATCCCGCACAACATACACGCTGAGGAAGATGAAATCCCGGCGGAACAGAACCCGATCGTAGAAACGGTCGAGCAGGAAGAAAAGCAGGAGGAGAAAGTTATTGAAGAAGAAACAGTAACAGTCCAGAAGGAAGAAGCTCCTGTACAGGAAGAGATAAAGAGAGAGGAAAAAGTTGAAGAGTCTCAGCCTGAACAGGTACCTGCTGAATCTTCAGAAAAAAAGGAAGAGATCCCGGCTGAGGAAATCAAAGCCGAAGAAGTCAAAAAGGAAGAAATCGTTGAATCAGTCAAAGTTGAGGAAACGGTAGAAGTCAAGAGCGCTGCCAAGGCAGCAGCCGCAGTTGAGAAGACTTCATTCAAGGTCACCCTGCACTTCGCCAACATCCTGAATGCTGACGGAAGCACGAAAGAAATGACTGAATCCAATACCCTGACTTCCGGAATGGGCTGGAACTTCACTCAGAAGAAACTTGACAACAAGATCACAAACAAAAAAGTCAGCACCGACGAGTATATCTATGAATATACAGGCGAATGGAAAGACGCTGAAGGCAACCCGGTCTCAACGCCTATCAGCATCTCCGGCAAGGAACTGACAGATGACATCGATCTGTACTACTATCCGGTATACAGCGAAACAAAGATCAATCACCTGAGTTTCCGTTACATCGACAACATCTCAACAGGTTCCGGTTCCTGGAGAAATCAGGGAAGCTTCACAACCTATACGCACACTTATAAGCAGCCGGCAAACGCAGCTCACTATAAGTTTGTCTACTGGCTGAACACAGAAAACAACCAGACATATCAGAACAAAGGTAAGGTTTCTTACAGCTACCCGGATACCGACAAGGAAGTTATCTCTTATGCATACTGGCAGCCTTCTGTAACGATCGTCTACCACAAAGACAACGGAACGACCATTACCAGCAAGGAAGTCTATGAAGACTACGCACTCTACAGCTACAAGCTCACAAATCAGAACGGTCTGACTTTCGAAGGCTGGAGCTATGAGATCGGCGGAGAAGTCATCGACAGCAGCACAGTCTACAGCAAACTGAATTACGTAAATGAAAAGGTTGCTCAGACGATCTACAACGTCTACGCAGTCTACAGCACATCATACAGTGTCGAACACTATGTTGAAAATCTCGACGGTACATATGAACTGAAGAACACTGAGACAGTCAACGATGCCAGGATCGGCAGCAATGCAAAGGCCAAGGTCATGGAAATGGAAGGCTTCGCAGTCAATTCTGAAAAATCATTACTGGAAGCAGCAGTCAAAAAGGGTCTGGTCCTGAAGGTCTACTACAGCCGCAAGAGCTTCAAGGTCTCTTACGACTACGGAACGGCTCCTGAAGGCGCAAGCGCACTTCCTGCTGAAAAGGATTACAAGTTCGGAGCATCTGTAAAAGTTGCAGCTCCCGCTTCCGCAAAGGGTTACACCTTCTCGGGCTGGGACAGCTCAGACTTCAACATGCCGGCTCAGAACGTAACGATCCGCGGTTCATGGAACGTCAATTCCCACAAGGTCACTTACACTTACGATGAGAACGCTCCGGAAAATGCACCGGCTGTACCTCAGGAAAAGAAATATGATTTCAATGCAAAAGTAACGATCGAAAAAGCTCCCAAGATGGAAGGCTACACCTTCTCAGGATGGGATAAAGAAGACTTCGTGATGGGCGATGAAGATGTCATCATCACAGGCGTCTGGAAGATCAACAGCCACAAAGTTACTTACATCTACGACGAAGCCCCCGAGAATGCTCCGGAACTTCCGCAGGAAAAAGAATACAACTTTGATGAGATCGTAAACATCGAAAACGCTCCGAAGATGGAAGGCTATACCTTCTCCGGATGGAACAAGGAAAACTTCAATATGCCGGATGAGGATGTGATCATCTCCGGTAGCTGGAGCATCAATCACTACACGGTTACCTGGGCAAATGAAGACGGAACCGTTCTGGAACTGGATGAGGAAGTTGAATTCAACGCAGAACCTTCCTATGACGGTGAAACTCCGGTCAAGAAAGCAGACGCTTCCTTCACCTACACCTTCAAGGGCTGGACACCTGAAATCTCTCCGGTAACAGAAGATGTCACTTATACAGCTGAATTCACAGCAACACCGATCCCGGCAGCTGCTGATGAGAAGAATATTCCGAACGATCCGGAGCCGGAAGCACCGACTCCTACCAAACCAGCTCCGACTCCGGAAGAACCGGAACAGATGCCTGAAGAGATCGCTGTCGTCGAGGAAAAGATCGAAGAGATCACAATCGAAGAAGCATCTGTTCCTACAGCCGAAGCAGAAACAAACCTGCTCAGCTGGGCTCTGGTCAATCTGATCTGTGTGATCATAACAATCCTGACAGCTCTTGCAATGCTCATCTCCTTCATCTTCAAGAAGAACGAAGAGAACGAAAACGAAGAAGAGAAAGCAGAGAATGAGGAAGAGCAGCAGGAATACAGAAGAAACAAGGCTAAGGTCCTGGGTATCATCCCGGCAGTCGCATCAGTCATCATCTTCATCCTGACAGAGGACATGAGGAATCCGATGGTACTGACAGACCGCTATACAATACTGATGATCGTGATCGTGATCCTGAATCTGATCCTGGCCATCTTAAGCGGAAACAAGAAAGAAAGAGAAGAAGAGGAGGAAGAGAAACAGAATCCGATACTGGCAGAAGCATAATCAATCAGTGAAAGAGGTGAGAAATCACCTCTTCTTTCATAAATTCATACCAGAAACGGCCGGAAATCATCCGGCCAAAATCATTTTTAGTGGTAAAATAAAATTTCTTTCCCTATAATGGATAAGTACGCACAAAAAAAGGAAGTATTTTATGAAAATCAAAAAAGGTATCAGACTGATCGCCATCGGCTTTCTGTTCACACTGGTAAATCTGAATCTGACTGCAAATAACTACAAGATCAACGTGACGCCGGACTTTATCGGCTGGATCCTGATCTTCTTTGGCTGCGGCATGCTGGGAGACTATGTCAAAGGCAATCCCGTCTACAAATGGGGTGCCTTCCTGCTGGCTGTCTTAAGTGCCGGTCTATGGGTCATCGACCTGATCAATCCGGATCTGGGCTTCGATGTACATTATCTGGAGATCGCTCTCACACTGATCACAACGCTTTACATCGTCCTCCTGCTGGGACTGCTGCAGAAGATCAGCAGAGACTACGGTTCAGCGCATACCGGGAATCTCGGCGTGCTCAAGATCGTCTATCTGGTCGTCTACCTTCTGTTCCAGGCGCTGTCGCTTTTCATCGACACACTGCCGCTGGAAGTACTGTCAGTCATCGTGGCAGTTGCGGGCGGAGCAGCACTGATCACAGCGATCGTCACCTGCATCATTCTGTTCAGACTCTCGTTTGAGATCGAATAGGCAGATCATCTTTCAGAAACAGCTTCGGCTGTTTTTTAAATGATATAATGAATGTACCTGAGGAAAAGAGTATATGAATAGCAGGTTAAATCTGACAGAAGAAGAACAGGCTTTGGTTAACGGCAGATATCCAAACGTCCGTATGGACCAGCTGCTGTGCCTGGCGGAAGGAATGACATCTCTGACTTATCTGGATCTTCTTTTGTCTGCGCTGCATTACGATCTGGATCATGAAGGCTTTGCCGGAAATGAAGAACAGATTGCTCTGGCTGAGCAGATCATCGTCAAGGCGGAATACTTCAAAAGCCACAACGGCAGGAACTGTGCGGAAGGTTTCGACCCGGAACCTTTATGTGCGAAAGCCGACCGTCTGTGTGAAATGGCTCTGGGATCGAAGATCGACGGCATCTACCGGATCGACCAGATGATCAACTACATCCGGCCGGTCAAAAGCGGGATCAGATCGCAGAAGGATCTGCAGAAGATCGCGGCCTATCTGGGTGCCAGACTCGGCGAGCTGATGCTGCAGGATTCCCTGCTGGAAAAGGGCTTTGAATGGCAGTTTGTCAGAAAGGACTGCAACCCCTGCGTCAGCAACGAAACAGGCGATCTCTATTGCGATCCGATGGCTTTTGTTTACCGGAAACTGACACATGACAGTTCACTGGATGATCTGGAAGGCATGGCAGAAGATTTCTACAGCAATTTTCTGGACAGGATAAAGGACTGACTTATGAAAGAAAAGATCAATGTGTTCAATCATGCGGAAATGATCGAAAAAGCACTCAGAAAAGGCATACTGCTCAACAGCAACGGCGAAAAGTTCAACAGCATGGTGATCGGATGGGAACATCTGGGCATCATCTGGGGAATGGAGACTTTTACGGTCTATGTCAGAGGCAGCCGCTATACCAAGAAACAGCTGGATCTCACAGGAGAATTTACACTCTCTCTTCCTATGAATGAAGAAAGGGATCCGAAGATCTTTGAAGTCTGCGGACAGATGTCGGGCCATGATATCGACAAGGCTGATTATGTGACTCTGGAAGATCCAGACACCAATCATACACCGGGGATCAGGGAGTTCCCGCTGACCATAGAATGCGAAGTGCTTTATCAGGACGATATCCCCGACCATCTGCGAAAGGATATTCTGGATCGTTACTACAGCAGGGAAAGCGACAAGGACGATTATCATACGATGTATATCGGAAAGATCGTCGATGCCTATATCATCAAATAAAGTGTCAAGAAAAGGACTGAACCTCAACATCCTGCAATTATTCATCAAGCTGCTGCCGGTGCAGATTTTTCTGGTGATCACATCGGGGATCAGCGATACAGTCAACGGCCTTCTGATCGGTAATTGCCTGAAGTCTTCTTCAATGGTGGCTCTGTGTATGAGTGCACCGTTAAGTGCCTTCCTGGGTTCTGTCGCTTCGATCATCTCGTCGGGTGCCGGGATCCTGTGCGGACAGTACATGGGCAGAGGAGAAACAGACAAGGTCGAGAAGGTCTTTTCGGTCTCCGTGATCATGTCGTTTGTATCCGGCAGTATCCTGACGGTCCTTTGTTTCCTGTTTGCCACGCCGATCGCACAGCTGCTCGGAGCAAAGGGCGAACTGATCGCAGAAACAGCGACCTATATCAGAGGCACCAGCTTCGGTATCCTGCCTTTACTGATGATACCGTGTCTGATGAGTTTCCTGCAGATGTGCAACCGTTCGATGATCTCGCTCTTGGCAACGATACTTCTGGCCGTCTTCAATACACTGTTCGGTCTTCTCAATGCGAATGTCTTCCATGGAGGACTTTTCGGTTTTGCGCTCGTAGGATCTCTTTCCAAGATCCTGAGCGTGGCCTTCATCGTTTTCTATTTCCTGAGTCACAGGGACATGATCCGCTTCAATCCGAAGACATTTGATTTCAATACAGCTAAAGAGATTCTGATCATCGGCTCGCCTTCTTCCCTGGCCGGTATCCTTTATTCGATCAGGAACGTCTTCATCAACAGCAGCGCTTCTGCGATCGGCGGCAATCCGGCGGTCAACGCATTGGGAATCCTTGGATCCTGCGATGTCTTCTTTGACTGCTTCAATGTCGGTGTCGGCAATTCGCTGACGATGCTGGCGAGCGTCTTCATCGGCGAGAGAGATTCCCGTTCCCTGAAAGAACTGATGAAGATCGCTTTTTTGATCGGCATGGCTTTCTGTGCCATGAAACTGATCGTGGCTAAACTGTTCGGTGCCGATATCGCCATGTTATTCGGTGCTCAGGGTGAAGCCGTTGATTTAGGAAAACAGCTGCTTTTCTACTATTGCCTGTGTGCACCGTTCAACATCCTGACGCTGATATTCATGGGCACTTATCAGAGTCTTGGCAGAGCAGCCTATTGCAACCTCTTGTATCCTGTCAACTGCATCATCACACCTTTCATCTGCTGCATGTTCCTGGCAAAGGCCATCGGCATCAGAGGCGTCTGGATGTGCTACATGCTGGCAGAGATCGTCACTCTCATTTGCATGTTCATCTATGCTTCAAATAAAAAGAAAGGCATCGTGAGAAATGTTGACGATATGCTTTTCCTGGATCACAACTTCGATACTGAAAACAAACTGACCTTCTCGATCGATCAGATCGAAGAAGTCGTCGATGTCTCTAGAAGGATTCAGGATTTCTGTAAGGAAAACGGTATCGACAAGAAGCGGGCGATGCTTTCAGGTCTGTGCATGGAAGAGATGGCCGGCAACATCGTCGAACACGGTTTCACCAAGGATAATAAGAATCATCTGATCGATGTCTTTGCCTGTGTGGAAAACAACGAAGTGCTGCTTCGTTTAAGAGACAACTGCATCCCTTTCGATCCGCATTCCCGTCTGGAAATGTATGATAAAAAAGATCCCGCGAAGAATATCGGGATCCGTATGGTCTCTAAGATTGCCAGAGAGATGAACTATCAGACGACATTCGGCATGAATGTCTTAAGCATCAGGCTTTAGTTACCTTCTCAATAAATTCCTTATGATATTCGATCCTGCATCCTTTGGGGATCAGCTCCAGTTCAAAGCATTTCGCCTTGAGCGGTTCACCGTCGATGTTTGCGGTCAGGGGCTGATCGGATGAGATCACTGCCTTCGTGCAGCTGATCGCCCTGACGGCAGGATTTTTTAAATGGGAACCGTCTTTCATGGAAAGGATGGTCCTGGCCATATTGATCTTATTCAGTCTGTCGGCCATGGTCAGTTCCATGACACCGTCGCAGATATTGCTGTTGGGAGAGACCCAGTAGCCGCCTCCGTAATAGGAGTCATTGGCGGCAACGACGGTCGTGAATTCTTTTTCGATCGTCTCTCCGTTGACCTCGATCTTCATCTTTCTCGGTTTGTAGGTCAGGAAGTAATAGATGACACCGGCGTTGTAACGCATGGATTCCGGGATCAGTCTGTTATGGATGAAGTTGTCGTCGTTGGCGATGTCGGCATCGATGCCGAAACAGGCGACATTGATGAAATAGCGGTCATTGATCCTGATGATATCGACATCGTGGATGCCGTTTTCCAGCGTCTTGGCACAGGCTCTGTTGAAGTCGTTGCCGGTACCGTGCGGGATGAAAGACAGGATATTTTTCGTATGGATGATGTCGTTGAGCAGCAGGTTGATCGAACCGTCGCCGCCCACACAGGTAATGATGTTTTCGCCATCTTCAAACTGTTTCACACAGTTCTTCGCATCTTCAACAGTCTCGTTGATCACGATGTCATAATCCCTGCCGAATTCTTCGGATACGGTCTTCAGCTTTCTGATGATCTTATCCGTTTTTTCTTTCAGATTGAAGCGGTTGACGATATAGATATATTTCATAATGAACACCTTCTTATCTCATTATATGCTTTCTTGTGATAGAGTAAGAGTATATTCGGGAGGCAGAGTATGAGATTATTGGAAGAACGCATCCGCAGGGACGGAAAAGTATTGCCCGGAGACATCCTGAAGATCGACAGTTTTCTCAACCATCAGATCGATGTGAAACTGATGGAAGAGATCGGAAAAGAGTTTTATTCTCTTTTCAAGGACAGAGACCCCAACAAGATCCTGACGATCGAGTCCAGCGGGATCGCCATCGCTGCCGAGGCTTCCAGGTATTTCGGCTATATCCCGGTCGTTTTTGCGAAGAAGACCGTTGCCGCAAACATGGCCAAGGACGCCTACGAAGCCAAGGAACATTCCTATACCAGAAACATCGAATATACCGTACAGGTCGCAAAAGAGTATCTCAATGAGAATGACAGGGTCCTGATCCTGGATGACTTTCTGGCAAACGGCGAAGCCATGAACTCACTGATCGAGATCTGCAGTCAGGCCGGTGCAAAGATCGTCGGCTGCGGTTCCGTCGTCGGCAAGACCTATCAGCCCGGAGAAAAGAGGATCAGGGATCTGGGATATGACGTTGAAGTGCTTGCCAGAGTCAAGGCGATGCATGATGACGGCACGATCGAATTCGAATAAGAACCTAAAAGAAAAAATGAATAAAGAAGAGATGCTTACCGATCTTCTGGAACAGGGTTATACGGAAGAAGAAGCACTTGAGAAAATAGAAGAATATGAAGAAGAGCAAGAACATCTTGCCTTTTTCAGATTTCAGGAAATGAACAGACAAAACAACAAGTAAGCTGTTTTATAATGGAAGAGACTATGGAAAAGAAAGAAAATACGATATGGGAGATCCTGGGGATCGGACAGACAAAAGATGAAAGAGCGATCACGCAGGCTTACCGTGAGAAACTTTCAGATACCAACCCCGAAGACAAACCGGAAGAATTCAAACAGCTCAGAAACGCCTATGAAGAGGCACTGGCCTATGCGAAAAGACCGGAAGAAAGCGAAGGACAGGACAGCGGTGTCGATGAATGGCTGAAGGATCTGCAGGATGTCTATGATGATTTTTCAAAACGCAGACAGGTCGGATCCTGGGAAGAACTGTTCTCCGGAGAAATCATGGAGAGCGTTTCCGGTCACATGCGGATCGAAGATGAGCTGCTGCATTATCTGATGGATCATTATTTCATCGGCCACAGTGTCTGGTTGTGCATGGAAAAACATTTCTCATTCCTGGAGAGAAAAGAAGAACTTTATGAAAAATATCCGCGGGAATTCATCGACCGCGTCATCATCAACGGCATCCTGTATCCGGATATCCTGCCGATGGAACTCTTCATTCCCGGAGAAGACGGTGAAGAGTGTCAGAAGTATCTGGACAGCTATCTGGATCTGAAGATGGAGGAATCTTCTGCCGATCAGGTCAGACAACTGGAAGAGCGTAAAGAATCCCATCCCTATGGGGACGCTCTGATCTGCTGCTGGAAGATAAGATTTGAAGATCCCAAATATATCGAAGATCTCAAGAAGATCTGCGAACAGTATGAGGACGATCTGAATCTGGCGCTGATGCTGGCGAGGGAATATGCCTATGCCGGCGATCACGCAAAGGCGGAAGAAGTCTGCAGCAGGCAGATGGAAAAGCACAAGGATGTCATGAGACTGCGCTATCTTTATGCGGACGTTCTGGAGACACAGGAAAAATACGATGAGGCCATGAAAGAGATCAATGAGATGATGTCGATGGCGGAAGGCGATTCCAGGGTTCTGAACGATCTCAATGAAAGAAGAAGGAAGATCAATCCCTTCATCATCGAACGCAAGAAGAAGACCATCGAAGAAGATCCCGATGACAATCAGGCCAAGCTCGATCTGTGCTGGGCATACATTGAAAACGACAGAGGCGAAGAAGCGATCGCCGTCTTTGATACGATCGACAGGGAAAAGACCACTGACTTTGACTACTACAATCTGCTTTCGACACTGACCTATTCTTCGCAGGATTATGAGAAAGGTATTGAAGCTTTGGAGAAGGTGATCGAAGCGATCGATGAACTGCCCGAAGACTGCGAAAAGAATATCAGACGCAAAAAGAGAAAAGGCGAGATGTACGGCCGCATGGCTTATTTCTATCACATGCTGAAAGACGATGACGCCATGATGAAGGCCTACGACAAGGCGCTGGAAGTCTCGGAAAACAAGGCACAGATCCTGACTTCGATGACGCAGATGGCACTGATGAAAGAGGATCATGAAAAGGCCCAGGAATATGCCGAGAGGCTGATCAGGGAAAAGCCGGATTCTGCCTACGGATATGCCTTATTGGGTTATGCGTGTTTCTACCGTCATAACGATCAGGACGCCTACAACGCGATCTCCAGGGCCATTGAGATGGACAGCAGCGATCTGGGTTTCTTCATCCTGAAGATCAGGATCCTGATCCGCAACGATGCCTTTGATGAAGCGAAATCGCTGATCGATTATCTTGATTCCTGCGGGCTGGAAGACGACGCATCCGTTCTTTATGTAAAGGGTCTGCTTTGTGAGCGCAAAGATAACGATAAGGAAAAAGCGAAAGAATATTATCAGAAGTCCGCTGAAAAGATGGAAGGATTTGAAAACAATTACGAATTCTCCGATGATCTTTATTATCATATCCTGTGCATCGAAGGAGAAACGCTCAACGGCAATGAGAAGAAAGACCGCGACAAGATGATGGAACTGTGTGAAAAAGGTCTCTCTTTCCGCGATACCAACAAGGATCTGTTGGAATACAAGGGCTGGCTTCTGATGAAAGACAGAAAGTATGATGAATCCCTGAAGATCTATCTGGATCTGGAAAAGGATGAGAATCATTCCGCCTACATCGATTCCCAGATCGGCTATCTGTATTATCAGGATCTGGAACACAAGGCAAAGGAAAGCAGGGATCATTACCTGAAGGCTCTGGACAGAGGCTATGATGCCGGTGCGCATTTCTACATCGGCATGTGCGAGATGTTCATGGGGCATCTGGATGAAGCGGAACATCACTTCCTGATCCTGGAGGAAAAGGAACCTGATTCGATCGATCCTTATCTGCGCTTAAGCAGCATCTATCAGATGAAGAACGATCTGAATAAAGCACTCGAGAAGATCGATCAGCTTCTTGATCTGGTCAAAGACCGCAAGGACGATGTTTCCCGTTATTATCTGAAAAAGGTGCAGATCTTACGCAGGATGAAAGATCCTGAAGGAGCGATCGAAGTACTCAAGACCATTGAGAAAAAATACAAATATCCTGCCAAGAAGAAGATCTTCGAGATCTATCTGCAGTTCGGCATGTATAAGGAAGCAGAGAAATGTCTCTGGGGCTGGGAATGGAACGGCGATTATTATGATGCCCTGACCACGCTCAATATCCAGAAAGGAAACTTCAGGAAAGCCAGACAGATCTTAAGCAGCCACAGCGGCCTGATCGATGATTTCCGCTGTCTGGTCCTGGCGCATCTGCTGGCGCTTGAAGAAGAGGACTTTGAAAAAGAAGAGAAGCATCTGAACAGGTGGCTGCATCCCAAGGACGGAGAGACCTACAGTGATGTGAGTCAGGTCGCCGGACATCTTTCCTACTGCGCTTTCCATCAGAAAGACGAAGAGAAACAGAAGGAATACGCACAGATGGGTCTGGATGAAGCGGAGAAACAGCTGCAGGAGTATTCTCTGAGTACGACCCTGTATCTGACCAGAAAGGTCCGCCTGCTGGCGCTGTTGGGCAGAAAGAAAGAGGCCGAAGAACTGGCTGAAAAGGTCAGGAAGATGCCGCTGTGCGATCATTGTCAGTACTGCAGCTGCAAGGATCTTGACGCCTTTGAAATGGAAGTGGCCGAGATCTTCGGTGATGAGGAAAAAGCACTTTCCATGGCAAAGGAAGGACATGAAAAGTGGCCTGATGAGGAAGACTTCATCGTCACTTCAAGCAGACTGGAAAAGAAAGGAAAAGGGAAATGCTGATAGGCATCGATCTGGGAACGACAAATTCGCTGGCCGCCTGTTACAGAGACGGAGAGGTTCAGATCATCGTCAACCGTCTGGGAAAGAAGATCACACCTTCGATCGTCAGTATCGATGAGAACGATCATGTCCTGGTCGGCGAGACAGCGAAGGAATACGGTATCCTGCATCCGGAGAGGACGGCATCCGTTTTCAAGCGGGCGATGGGTACTTCAAAGATCTTCGACCTGGCACAGCACAGCTTCAGCGCGGAAGAGCTGTCTTCTTTTGTGCTGCGTTCCCTGAAAGAAGATGCCGAAGAATTTCTCAAAGAGAAAGTGGATGAAGCCATCATTTCCGTTCCTGCCTATTTCAACGACAAACAGAGGAAAGCGACTGTCAGGGCCGGTGAACTTGCCGGACTGAAAGTCAGCCGTATCATCAACGAACCGACCGCTTCCGCAATCGCTTACGGCATCGGCGAAAAGGGAAAGAGCGAACGCTGTCTGGTCTTTGACCTGGGCGGCGGAACTTTTGATGTGACAGTGCTGGAATATTATAAGAACATCATGGAAGTCTATGCGATCGCCGGAGATAATTTTCTGGGCGGCGAGGATTTCACGGAAGTCCTGTTTGAGATGTTCATGGAAAGAACGGGATTGGACAAGGAACTGATCAGTTTCCGCGATCTCAAATATATCCTCAAGGCAGCTGAACTGTGCAAGTGCAGTTTTGCCGAAAGCGATGCAGCCATCATGAATGTGACTGTCGGCGGAAAGAAATACACGGAAAACTTCCAGCTGAGCGAATATGAAAAACGCTGTGCACCGCTTCTGGAAAAACTGAGGAAACCGATCGAGAAAGCCCTCAGTGATGCCAGGATCACGCTCGATGATCTCGATGAGATCCTGCTGACGGGAGGAGCGACCAGACTGCCGATCGTCAAAGACTATGTCAAGAGGATCTGCGGCATCGATCCGGTCATGATTCCCGAACCGGAACAGTCGGTCGTTCTGGGTGCAGCACTTCAGTGCGCAATGAAGGAGCGGGATGCCCAGATCGAGGAAGTCATCCTCACCGATGTGTGCCCCTTCACCCTGGGAACGGAAGTCATCAGGGACAACGGTTCCTTTGAAATACCTGGTGTCTATCTGCCGATCATCGAACGCAACACCGTCATCCCGGTCAGCCGGAAACAGACCGTCTATACGGCGAGAGACAATCAGCAGTATGTCACCATCAAGATCCTGCAGGGAGAAAGCCGCATTGCCGCCAACAATCTCTTTTTGGGTGAACTGACTGTCGAAGTACCGATCGGTCCCAAAGGAAAGGAAGCGATCGAGGTGACTTACACCTATGACATCGATGCGCTGCTGGAAGCAGAGGTAAAAGTATTATCCACCGGAGTCAATAAAAAAGTCGTCATTCACGACGAGGAACACGAGGAGAGCGAAAGTGAGAAGGCAAGCCGTCTCAAAAGACTGGAATATCTCAAGTTCAATCCGCGTGAGGATGAGGAAAACATGCTGGTGATGTTAAGGGCAGACAGGGTCTATGAGGAATCTCTTTCTGATGACAGGGAAGACATCGAGAAACATGTCGAAGCCTTACAGGAAGCGCTTGATGAAAAGAATATCCTGAAGATCGAGATCGCCAAAAAGAAGCTCACAGAGCTCCTTGATGAAATCGAGACCGGAAAGGATGATCACTTTATCGCATAAGAAAAACAACCTGAGCGGTTGTTTTCATTCTGTCAGTTTTTTCAATAGATCCCTGTGTGTGCATCTTTCTTTCAGATCTTGATAGGATGCGCTCTGAAATTTATCGGGATCATAGGCCGGTGTCATGGAAGTGGAGACAAGTGTATAGTCTCCTTTTTCTTTCTGCACAGCTCCCATGAAGGTACCTGCAGGAACCCTGATCTGAGGTTCTTCACTGTTTGAGATATCTTTTCCCAGATATCTGATCTCGTCATGATCCTCATATACTAGCAGCATCTCCAGTGTCGGTCCGTCATGGTAGTACCAGATCTCGTCATGTTTCAGAGCGTGCATGCGCGAGAAAGAATCGGGTGTCAGAAGGTAATAGATCGTACCGTAGCAGTCATCTTTTCCTCTGTATAATTCCTTCACATATCCGCCTTCTTCCTTCAGGGGGACAAGATCCAGTTTTTCGATGATCTCTTGCTTTGTCATCTCAGTCCTCCAGGGAATTGTCGAAGTAAGGAGCCAGGGAAACGCCGCAGTCGACGGTGATGATCTGGCCGGTGATGGCAGAGGAAAGATCGCTTGCCAGGAACAGCGCAGTCGTTCCGATCTCTTCCGCTTTGACGATCCTGTGCAGGGCCGCCCTCTCGCTGTAGCTTTCCACCCATCCGGGGATGAACTGCTCCTGTCCTTTCTTGCAGATCAGACCGGGAGCGATGCAGTTGACACGGATCTTCGGTCCCAGTTCATAAGCCAGGCATCTCGTCTGCATCTCGACGGCTGCCTTGGAGATACCGTAGTGGATGAGTTTGGATGCAGGATTGTACGCATTGATGGAGGAGATGTTGATGATGGCTCCTTCTGCCATATGCTTTGATACTTCCCTGCTTAAGAAGAAGACGCCTTTGTTGTTGGTATCCATCATCTCATCAAAATCTTCTTCAGAGATATTATCGAGTGCTCTGGCCGGATAGATGCCGGCGTTGTTGACCAGGACATCGATGCGTGAAAAATCATTGATGATCTCTCTGACCAGAGCAGGGATCGATGAGATGTCTTTCTGATCGAAGCGATAGCCCCTGATCTTCAGATCAGGATATTGTTCAACAATCGTATCAGGATCGCTGTGCAGGTATGTGAAAGCGATGTCCGCACCGCACTTCGCGAACTGATCCAGGATCTTTGTTCCGGCTCCGGAGGCAGCTCCGGTGATGAGTACTGTTTTTCCTTTGAAATCGATGTTCATGTTTTTAAAAAAGCACGGGATGCCGTGCTTATGTCTTATTTCTTCTTGTTGAGTTTCTTCAGTTCTTCCGCGATCGAAGTAAGCAGTTTGACTTCCTCGCTGGGTTCGGGTTCTGCTTCCGGCTCAGCCTCTTCTTCTTTCTTGACCAGGCTCGTCATCTTGTTGATGGCCTTGAGGATGAGGAAGAGCACCAGTGCCAGGATGAGGAAGTTGATGACAGCGGAGATGAAGGCACCCCAGTCAATAACCTGTCCCGTGTTTCCCAAAGGTGTGACCAGACCGACTTCGGTACCGCCGAAGCAGGAGATGATCGGGTTGAGAATGTTGTCAGTCAGTGCTGATACGATGGATGAGAAGGCACCGCCGATGATGACACCGACAGCCATGTCCATCACATTGCCTTTCAATGCGAAATCTTTGAATTCTTCCAGGAATTTTTTCATGATTGATCCCCCCTTATTTATTCTTATTATAGTACAAAGGCTATGGTATAATTCTGTTGTTTATCATGGATTATAAAAAAGTATTCAAGAAGATCACAAGCATACTGCTGATAGAAGTGGGGACGCTGCTGATGGCTCTGTCGGTAGGTCTTTTTATTCTGCCGGACAAGATCCTGACCGGAGGCGTAGCCGGCATCACTTCTTTGCTGGCACCTTTCATCTCTGTTTCCGAAGACTATATGACCATCATCCTGAATACGTCTCTGTTTGTGCTGGGCAGCGTCTTTCTGGGAAAGGAGTTCTTCACCAATACACTGGTCTATTCTGTTTCCTATCCCTTCTGGCTTCTGTTTGTGACAAGGGTCATGCCCGATATCGAACCGGTCGATCCCTTCCTGGCGAGTCTGTACGGCGGTCTGATCGGCGGTGTATCAATGGGCATCATGTTCAGAAACGGCGGATCATCGGGAGGAACGGATGCGATCGCCCTGATCCTTGAGAAGTATTTTCATATCAAGGTATCCGATGTCATCATGATGATGGATGCCTTAACAGTACTGGCCGGTCTTTATATCTACGGACTGAACAGCGTGCTGATCGGTCTGGTATCCGTGTTCCTGACGACGATCGCCATCAACTATACGATGAACATCTACGGCGGTGTGGAGGCCAAGAAGTTTGAGATCATTTCCGACAAGTATGACCTGATCGCCAAAGACATCCATGAGATCCTGAAGAGAGGTTCGACTATCCTGGATGTGACCGGCGGCTATACCGGCAACGAAAAGAAGATGCTGCTGGTCATCGTTTCCGAAGATCAGTACAACGATGTCAAACAAATCATCGATAAATATGATCCGACGGCCTTTGTCATCATATCGGAGGCCAAGGACGTCAACGGTGAAGGTTTCACCTTCGAACCGAGGATTTAAAAACGATTTCTTTTACGGAACTGTTCTGCATCGGAAATCGTTTTTTTGTGTTCAGCTGTTTCTGATCAGCTCATCCATCAGCGAAATGTATGTCTCAGTGAAGCGTTTCGTATCGACATCGAGAGCCACTCTGTGTCTTTTTTCTTTGAGGTTGAGCTGTTCGAAGGTACCGATCATCCTGCCTGTCTCTTCAACAGTGAGGTTGCATGCAAACCAGTTGGTGATGATCGAAGGATCATAACTGGCAAAAGCTGCCAGCGGGTCGTGCATGGCACCGCCGATGTTTTCATCCTGCAGTTCATGGACATAGTAGAAGCGGGCGATCTCGTAGATGTTTTTCCCGGCTTCATTCATATCTTTCCAGTGTCTGATATCGGATACCTTGAATAAGGTCTTGAGTGTCGCATCCAGAGGAACGATGTTGAAGTGGACCTTGCTGTCAAAGACGTATTTTGCCGAGACAGGATCTTCGGCGATATTGGCTTCGCCGTAAATGTTTCTGTTGCCCTGTACCGTCAGTGCCCCGCCCATGATGGTGATGTTGCCGACATTGCACATGAGTTCTTCATTCTTTTTGATGCATTCCGCGAAGTTGACCAGCGGTCCGACAAAGACCAGATGCAGATCCTTTCCGTATTTTTCAGCTGATTCCAGGATGAAGTCGACAGCGGACTGTTCCTGCACCTTGCCCTTGGGCTCTCCCAGATCGACATCGCCGATCCCGTTCTTTCCGTGGACGTTGTCTTCGTCGTGACATCTGATGAATTCGTCTGTATTCCAGCCGTGCTGTGCACCGCGGAACACTCTGATATCTTTCTTATAATTCTCTGTTATCAGCAATGAGTTTCTGACGGAAACATCGACAGCAACGTTGCCGAAGGTCGTTGTGACACCTAAAAAATCGATGTCGGGATTGGAAAGGATATAGGAAATCGCCAGAGCGTCATCGACGCCGGTATCGCAGTCGATGATCATTTTCATTTTTGCCATAGTTTGTCTCCCTGATCGGATCGTTCTGTTTCTGTCAGAACCTTACATTCTCGATACGATCTCTCTGATCAGCGATTTGAACTGATCCTTGACCCGGTCGGCTGTTTCCTGGACCTCTTCATGCGTGAGCTCCTCTCCGGTCATGCCGGCAGCCATGTTGGTGATGCAGGAGATGCCGATGACAGGCAGGAAGCAGTGTCTGGCAGCCAGGATCTCCGGTACGGTGGACATGCCTACAGCATCGGCACCGATGGTCTGGGCGAATCTGATCTCAGCCGGGGTCTCGAAGTTGGGTCCTCTGAAGGCCATGTAGACGCCGCTTCTCACTTCGATGCCCAGGTCTTTTGCGCATTGCTTGCCTAAAGCGTTGTAGTCGGGATCGATGGCTTTGGTCATATCCGGGAAACGGGGTCCGAATTCATCGGCATTGGGTCCGTAAAGAGGGTTGTCTCCCATGTAGTTGATGAAGTCGTCGATGAACATCAGGGTACCCGGTTTGAAGGTCTTGTTGCATCCGCCGGCTGCGTTGGTCAGGATGAGGGCTCTGACGCCCAGCAGTTTCATGACTCTGGTAGGCATGGCGACCGTCTTCATGTCGTGCCCCTCATAGAAGTGGAACCTGCCCTGCATGCACAGGACCTTGGTGCCGTTGAGTTTTCCGCAGATCAGTCTGCCCTTGTGTCCGGGAACGGTGGTCTTTGGAAAATTGGGGATATCGGTATAGTCGACGATGACCGCATCTTCGATCTCATTGCCCAGCTCTCCCAGCCCTGATCCAAGGACCAGTCCGATCGCATCTTTCGCATCCAGACGTGAAGATATATAATCGGCAGCTTCTTTGCATCTTTCGTATATTTCGCTCATATGATTTTCTCGCTTTCTTTCTTTAACTGTACCACAGTTTTTCTGTAAAATAGTATTGTATGGAAAATGTCGGGTTCCGTTTATTTATCATAGGGATCATACCGATGATCGTAAGTGTCATCCTGTATTTTCTGTTTGAATCAAAACGGTTTTCACAGATGAAACAGCTGCACAGACAGCTGATCGCCGGTCTTGTTTTCGGTGTGCTGGCGATCTGCGGGACGCAGTTCGGCGTTCCTTTCAACGGAGCGATCATCAATGCGAGAGATGCATCGGTCTTATGCGGAGCGCTGATCTTCGGCGGTCCGGCAGGTGTCATCGCCGGTCTGATCGGCGGTCTTCACAGATGGTTCTCTACGGCAGGTGAGTATACGAGGCTGGCCTGCAGCATCTCTACGGCCCTGGCGGGTTTCCTGGGAAGCTTCATCCGCATGCATCTGCTGGATGACGACATCCCTGATTTTTTACAGGCTTTCATCACCGGCGTCATCGTCGAGACGCTGCACATGACGATGATCTTCCTGACCAATATCAACGACATCAGAAGGGCTTTCACCTATGTCGAGGCCTGTACGCTGCCGATGATCTCTGTCAACGCCCTTTCCGTGGCGGTCGCCGTTTTCATGATAGGGGCCCTGAGCAACAAAGAGAAAGAAAAAAGAGGATACAGCGTTCCGGGTATTTCTTCCCAGGTGCAGAAATGGCTGCTGCTGATGATGCTGACAGGCTTTGCGATCACTCTGTCTTTCAATATCCTTTTACATAATTCGGTCTCCGATGAGGACATCAGAACGATCCTGACGATCAATATCGATGATGCGGTCAATGACCTGAAACTGGAAACGGATCGCTATATCGTAGTGAATCTCAGAAGCATCCGCAATGAGATCACGGGACACGAGGATTACGACCTCAAAAAGATCATGAAGTCTCACAGCGTTTCCGAGATCAATATCGTCAGCGAGAACGGCATCATCACCGATTCGACCGATCCGGATTATATCGGTTTCGATATGAAAGAGAACGCCTACACCAGGGAGTTCCTGCGTCTCTTGCAGGGAACGGCTTACCATGTACAGACATTGCGCACAAATGTTCTGGATATCAATGAAAACAAGAAATATGCGGGCATCCGTTACGATGACGGTTTCATAGAGATCTCCTATGATGTCAATGAGTATCATGAGCTTATGGAGAGTTCGCTCTCGGAGCTGGCTTTCAACAGGCACATCGGCGAGACAGGGAAACTGGCCGTCATCGACGAACACGGGTGGATCGTTTCCGAAACAGACGGCTATTACGGCATTGCTACGGCATACGGGATCCCTGCTTCCAGCAGCGAAGACCATCACGAGCACATCGTATACAGGGGTCATTTCAACGGGGAAGATGTTTACTTCATGTATACCACGACAGAGGGGTATGCGATCTTAGGCATCTATCCGGTCGATGAGGCAGATTTCTCCAAGCGGATCTCGCTTTATCTTTCGGTCTTCATGGAAACGATCGTCTTCGGTCTGCTGTATGCAGCGATCTATGAGATCATCAAGACAGGCGTTGTGAAAAACATCGTCGGTGTCAATCGGTCTCTGGAAGAGATCACCGGGGGCAATCTCGATACTGTGGTGAATGTCCGTTCCAACAGGGAATTCGTGTCATTGAGTGACGGCATCAACGCGACTGTCGATAAACTGAAGAGCCTGATCAAAGAAGCAAGCGAGAGGATCGATTCGGAACTGCAGTATGCCAGGGCGATACAGTCTTCGGCACTTCCTTCCGTGTTCCCGCCTTATCCCGAGCGCAATGAATTCGACATCTATGCGCTGATGGATCCGGCCAGGGAAGTCGGCGGTGACTTCTACGACTTCTATCTGATCAATGATGATACGCTGGTCTTCCTGGTCGCCGATGTTTCCGGCAAGGGTATTCCTGCTTCTCTGTTCATGATGAGGGCCAAGACGACGATCAAGTCCATGGCGGAAAACGGCGTTTCCGTCAATGATATCTTCACCAATGCGAACTATCATCTGTGCGAAGGCAACAAGGCAGGTATGTTTGTGACGGCCTGGATCGGTTTCCTGGATCTGAGGACGGGAGAACTGAAGTTTGCGAATGCCGGTCACAACAAACCTCTGCTGAAGAGAAAAAAAGGAACGTTTGAATTCCTGGATGCACCGGCAGGTTTCATCCTGGGCGGCATGGAAGACATCATATACAGCCAGCAGGAGATCAGACTGAAACCGGGTGATGAGCTCTTCTTATATACCGACGGCGTCGTGGAGGCGACAAACAGGGACAAGGAACTCTACGGCAATGAGCGTCTGCAGGATTGTCTCAACGCCCATGCCGGAGAGGATGCGAAAGCGCTGTGCGAAAGTGTATGGAAAGACGTGGATGAATTCTATGACGGAGCTGAGCAGTTTGATGATATCACCGAGCTCAGTCTGAAATTCCTGAAATATACAAAAAAACCGGCTGAATAATCAGCCGGTTCTGTTTTATAAGAGCGATATCAGCCAGTCGACGAAGACCTGTATGTTGTCACGCTGATTCAGTTCCTCTGTCAGGCCAAGTGCCTGCGAGATGTTGTCGGTGATGATGTAGTCGGCATCGGAGATCAGGAAGTGTTTCTGACTGCCTTCCTCATTGGGTGTCCAGACCATGACTTTTCTGCCGCTGCTATGGATCGTGTTGATGATGGATGCGGTCGCAGATTCTTCTTCCAGTCCCAGATAGTCGCAGTTGAGCTGCGCCGTATTGCCGAAGGAGACAAAGGTCAGATAAGCCGTCTGCATCTCGGGATAGGTCTGTTCGGCATAATCGATCAGGGAGTATTTCAGGGAGATCAGCACGCACTGATCGGCCATGTCTTTTTCCCTGATCATTTTCACGGCATCATCGACCATCTGATTGTCGGCGCTGTCGCCCTTGAGTTCGACAAAAAGAATGATCCTGTCTTTTGATGCTTCCAGCATCTCTTCAAAAGTCGCGACATCTTCTTCCTCATCCGGGAAATTGGGATCCCTGATGACAAGATCCTTTACTTCATCCAATGTGAGCTGGGAAGGTTTGGCCGGATTGGAACAGAGCCTTGAGAAATTGGCGTCATGATTGACGATATAGTAGCCGTCTTTGGTGCGCTGGATGTCGATCTCGGCGCCTTTTGCGCCCAAAGCGATCGCTTTCTCGATACCGGCGATTGTGTTTTCCGGAGCTTCGACTCCTCCCGCCCTGTGGGCGATGATATCGGTGTCGATCTCTGCAGGGAGGAACTCGTCAAAGTTGCTGCAGATAAAGACGGACAGAGCCAGCAGCAGTCCGGCGATCAGCGGTACTTTCAGGAAAGAAAGGGAGAACTTCTTTTCCGTTTTCCTGACAAAAAGCAGAGCTTCGCCTTTGTATTGGTAGTAGAGCTGTGTCATCCGGATCAGATAGAAGGACTGGAAATAGCTGTTGATCACGGCAAAACTGACCGCAAAACAAAGCAGCAGGAAGATGCCGGCGATCTTCGCTTTCTCCAGGTCTTTTAAGAAGATAAAGACCAGGATGCCCGGAATCGCCAGGACAAAGACGAAGATCAGGATATTGATCAGCAGGAAACACAGACCGAAGATAAAGTTCTGTTTGAAGAAGTCTTTCCAGTTGGCTTTCATCAGTGCTCTGGACTCATCATCGGCTTTGTTGGAAGGCAGTCCTGATAAAAGGACACCGTGCAGAATAAAGATATGGATGATACCGATGAAGAAGAAAAGAATGATGGCGATCCAGTAGATCGTGTTGTATAACGGTGTCGAGTGGATCACCGAGCTGATGAATGTCGGTATATAGAGATTCTCCGTCAGGGAAATGGAGAGTGTCAGTCCGGTGATCGGTGCGATCAGGGCGATGTATAAAACGATGCCGATGCCGTCGGGCGTGAAGAATTTTGTAAGGGATAGCAATCCCTCTTTGACGCTCTTTAGCAGTTCGTTTCTGCCGTGGAGGATCTTCGATGCATAGATGATCTGGATATTGAGGTCGATGACGACGCCCAGAAACAGCACCAGCAGTCCCAGCACGATGAGCAGGATGCCCTGCCAGGTCTTGAAGAGGAAATCAAAGTCGCCGCTGCTGACAGCCACTCTGCCGGTGGATCGGATCAGTATCATTGCCAGCTGCTTCAGAAGTGAGAGAGCGATACCTGAAATCAGATAGGTGACAACGCGGTAACGGAAGATGTCATTCATGGACTGACGGTAGGGTCTGATGGCCTGAACGATTCTCTGACTTATTTTCACGTATTCATTATACAATTGTTTTAGAACGTAACATGAAAATGCAGAGCCTGTTTTACAACGAAATGAATGAACCGCTTGCTGCCAGACTGCGCCCGCAGACACTGGATGAGATCATCGGTCAGCAGCACCTCATCGGACCGGGAAAGGTCCTCAGGAAGATGGTGGAATCCGACCGCATCTCTTCGATGATCTTCTGGGGTCCGCCCGGTGTAGGCAAGACCACTCTGGCCAGTGTGATCGCCAGGATGACGAAGGCCAACTTTATCACCTTTTCGGCTGTGACCAGCGGGATCAGGGAGATCAAGGAGGTCATGAAGAAGGCGGAAGAGGATACGCTCTCCGGTGAAAGGACGATCGTCTTCATCGATGAGATCCACCGTTTCAACAAGGCCCAGCAGGATGCTTTTTTGCCTTTCGTGGAAAAGGGAGCCATCATCCTGATCGGAGCGACGACCGAGAACCCTTCATTTGAGGTCAACGGTGCCCTGCTTTCAAGGTGCAGGGTCTTTGTGCTGAAACAGCTCGGTGCCGATGATATCGTAACTTTATTGAATAGGGCTCTGAATGATGAAAGAGCCTTTGAGAGCAAGAAGATCCATATATCGGATGAAGATCTCTATTTCATCGCCAACTTCTCCAACGGCGATGCAAGAACGGCATTGTCGACTTTGGAGATGGCAGTCATCAATTCCGATGAGAAAGACGGACAGATCACAGTGGATCAGCAGATCATCGAAGACATCACTTCCAAGAAGTCTTTCCTTTACGACAAGAAGGGCGAGGAACATTACAACATCATCTCCGCCCTGCATAAATCGATGCGCAATTCCGATCCCGATGCGGCCGTCTACTGGCTGTCGCGGATGTTGGAAGCGGGAGAAGATCCGCTCTATGTTGCCAGAAGAGTCATCCGTTTCGCTTCGGAGGATGTCGGTCTGGCCGACCCCAGAGCTTTACAGCTGGCAGTGAGCGCCTATGATGCCTGCCATTATATCGGCATGCCCGAATGTACGGTCATCCTGGCGGAAGCGGTCATCTATCTTTCGGTGGCACCCAAATCCAATGCAGCCTATGTCGCCTATGAGTCGGCGAAGGAGGATGCGGTTAAGATGCTGGATGAACCGGTGCCGTTGGTCATACGCAATGCTCCGACAAAACTGATGAAGGATCTGGGATATGGTGAGGGTTATCAGTATGCCCACGACAGTGAGGACAGACTCACGGACATGCAGTGTCTGCCGGATTCACTCAAAGACAGAACATATTACAAGCCTGCAGATCAGGGGCTGGAACGGCAGATCGCGGAACGTCTGAAACAGATCAAGGAATGGAAGAAGAAACATGAACAAGATAAGTAAGAAACAATTGGTGATGATGAGTCTGGCTGTGCTGTGTTCAGCTGTTCTGCAGACGGTCTCTCTGACTTCGTTTTCGGTACCGGCAGGCATCTATCCTGCGGGCATCACCGGTTTTTCAAGACTCTTCTCGGATGTCTTGAAAGACTATTTCAGTATCGATCTGCCTTTCTTTTATCTGTATCTGCTGATCAACGTGATCCTGGCAGTCATCGTCTTCCGGGACATCGGGAAACTGTTCACGATCTTCTCAGTCTTACAGACAACACTGGTCTCGGTCTTCTCTTCTTTCATGCCGGTCTTTCATTTTTTTGACGATCCTTTGCTGATCGCGATCTTCGGCGGACTGCTCAATGGTTTTGCGATCTCGATCGCCCTGACGGAAGGCGCTTCCAGCGGCGGTACGGATTTTCTTTCCATTTACTATTCCAACAAGTTCCGCCGTTCGATGTGGGATTATGTCTTCGGCTTCAACTGCGTGATGAACTTTGTGGCCGGACTCTTATATCACTGGGAGATCGCAGCTTATTCGATCATCTTCCAGTATGTCTCCAACCAGATCATCTCCAAGCGTCATAAACGCTATACCCACCAGGCGATCATCATCGTCACCAAGAAACCGCAGGAGGTCATCGATTCCATCCTGCACAATGTCCGTCACGGCATCACCAAGATCGATGCGAAGGGTGCCTATCAGGGCGATGACCAGACGATGCTGTATACAGTGGTGAATGCCTTCCAGACGGCGGAAGTCGTCAAGTATGCCCTGGAGGGCGATCCCAAGGCATTCATCGAAACAAGGAACACTTTGAACGTTTACGGCAACTACTATCAGAAACCGTTGGATTAAATATGAATGACAGATCAACCAGCAAGTTTCTTTCACTGATCCTCAGACATAAGCCGGAAGTGATCGGCATCACTCTGGATGAACACGGCTGGGCCGATGTGAACGATCTGATTGAAGGTGTGAGAAGATCACGCCCTTTTGATATGGAAGATCTGGAAAGGATCGTGAAGGAAGACGAGAAGCAACGCTACTGCTTCAATGAAGACAAGACGAAGATCAGAGCCAATCAGGGTCATTCGATCCCTGTGGATGTGGAATTAAAAGAAGCGGATCCTCCAGAGATCCTCTATCACGGTACAGGTGAGAAATCCGCTGACAGTATTGAACGGGAAGGTCTCAGAGCGATGAAGCGTCTTTATGTCCATCTTTCTGATACCTATGACAAGGCGATCAGGGTCGGCATGAGACACGGAAGGCCCGTCGTATATGCGATCGATGCTCTAAAGATGAAACAGGACGGATGCGTCTTTTATCTTTCCGTCAACGGCGTCTGGCTGACAAAGGAAGTTCCGCTGCGATACCTGAGCAGATTCGGGTCATAAGAAGTATAATAGGATTACGGAAATGGGAGTCGGTTCGGAAAATGACAAAAAGTCTGTTTTGATCGTGGATGAAGAAACGGTCAGTCTTGAGATACTGAAGGATATCCTTCAGAATGAATTTCATCTGCTTCAGACATCAGACATTCATGAAGCAGCGGATCTGATCAGGAAGAACCGGGATCATCTTTCCGTGATCCTGCTTCATGAAAAACAGGACGGAAAGAATCGTCATGATGAGCGCTCACAGAGGCTGATCGATGGTTTTGAAACAGCGGTCAGGGAAGAACAGTTTGAAGTCTTCTATCAGCCCAAATTCAACATCAAAGCAGATATACCGGTACTGACTTCGGCGGAAGCACTGGTCAGATGGAATCATCCCGAGCTGGGCTGTATTGCACCGGACAGTTTCATCCCGCTGTTTGAGGAGAACGGCCTGATCAGGAAACTGGATCTTTATGTCTGGAAGAAAGCGGCCCTTCAGATCAGGGAATGGAAAAAGAGGCTGAAGATCTCCGTTCCGGTATCGGTCAACGTTTCCAGGGTCGATCTGAACGATCCTTTACTGGCGGATCATCTCAAAGAACTGATCGAAGAAGCAGATATCGCGTCGCAGGATCTGCTGCTGGAGATCACCGAATCGGCTTATATGGACAATGAAGAAGAGATCATTGCCAGGGTGTGCGAGCTCAGAAGCCTCGGTTTCATGATCGGGATGGATGACTTCGGTGTCGCATATTCCAATCTGAACATCATCACCCATCTGCCGATCGATGCGCTGAAGATCGACAGAAGATTCATAGTGGATGCCTTCAGCGGAAAGGGCGATACCCGTATGATAGAGATCATCATCGATATCGCCGGATATCTGGGCGTGCTGGTCGTTGCGGAAGGTGTTGAAGACAGGAAGCAGCTTCAGTCTCTGAAGAACATGGGCTGCGATATCGTTCAGGGTTACTGTTTTTCAAAACCGCTGAAGGCAAAGGACTTTGAGGTATTTCTGGAAGAGAAGATGAGGTCTTTGAGCAGGAAGGAAATCTGAATGACAGACAGTCCGGGAATATTTCTTGTTTTTTGTATTTTATATATGAAAATGTTACAATAAGAAACGTTAGGTAGGTGGGCATAGTACATGGAAATTAACGACATTAGAGAACAGCTGATTGCCAAGATGGAAGAACTCCTGGCAGAAGAAAATGCGGCAGAAGCATTTCTGAGGGCAAAAGACCTCAAGAGAAAGTGGCCGCGTGTCAGAGAAGAGGAAGAGTCTCTGGCAGATCAGGAACTGAGCGTGAAGTTCAACAAGATGATGGACGAGCTTTCTGAAAAAGCCGGTGATGTCTACATCAACACGGAAGAAAGAAAGAATCAGATCATCGCTCAGGCAAAAGAGATCCTGTCAAAAAACAACTTCAAAAAAGGTACCGAGCAGATGAAACAGCTGCTGGAAGACTGGAAACATTCCGGCCGCATCAATAAAGAAAAGGATGATGAGCTCTGGGCTGAGTTCAGTGCCATCAGAAGCGAATTCTTCGAGAAGAAGAACGAGTATTTCGCCAATCTGAAAGAGACGTTCGCTGCCAACAAGGCGCTCAAGGAAGAACTGATCGCCAAGGCAAAGGAAGTTGCGGATATCACCAACATCAAGGAAGCCGGCAACAGATCCAACGAACTGATGGAAGAATGGAAGAAAGTCGGTACAGCCGGCCGCAGAGACGACGATGAATTGTGGCAGCAGTTTTTAGCTGAAAGAAAAGCTTTCTTTGAGAGAAGAGACGCCTACTATGATGAGATGAAAGAGACCTATGCCAAGAGAGTAGAGGCAAAGAAAGAGATCATCAGCCAGGCAAAACTGTATCTGGCCAGAAGCGAATTCACTGATGAGGAAGTCGAAGCGATCAAGAATCTGAGAGCACAGTGGAAAGAAGTCGGCAATGCCGGCAGAGAACATGAAAATGAGCTCTGGGAAGAATTCAACGGTATCGTCAACAAGTATTTCGAAAATATGAGGTACTACAAGTAAGAGACCTCTTACAGAAAGAAACAACAAGGTGCTATCAGGATAGCACCTTTTATATATATGGACTATTTCGGAATAATATTTATAATATTGATTTGTGAAAACCGCTGAAGATGCGGTAAAGGAGGGTTTTTATGGCCAGTCCCAGAACGATTATTATAGGAGCAGGAAGATTGGGCAGTACGATTGCCAGATCGCTGAATAAATCATCAAATGTCATCGTCATTGACTGCAGCAAGGAGAAGATAGACAGGCTGGGAGAGTATTCCGGTTTTGTTGAGGTGGGAGACGCGACAGACTGTTCGCTGCTGGAAAAATGCGGTATCAAAACAGCAGACCGCGTGATCGCCGTGACTGATGACGACAACATCAATGTCTTTCTGGCAGACCTTTGTACACACATCTACCATGTCCCGGACATCACGATCCGTCTGAAAGATTCACGCAAGAAAGTCCTTGTCGATGAAAGGATCAACTGCATCTGTCCGTTTGATCTGTCTCTGGATTATTTTGAGAAAAGAGAGGAAGAGGTGAAAGAATGAAGGTCGTGATCGCAAACGGTTTCCATGAAGCCGACTATATCATTTCGCTTTTCAATACAAGACACAACGACCTCATCGTCCTGAATGATGATGAATATGTATGCCAGTATCTGTCGCTGAAAAACGACATCCCGGTCATGAGAGGCAAGGCGACCAGAAAGACCGACCTGAAAGAGGCCGGTGCTGAAAACTGCGACCTGTTCATTGCCCTGTCAGAGGATGACTACAAGAATTATGTCGCCTGCAAGACGGCAAAACTGCTGATGAACGCCAAGCGCTGCATCGCGACCGTCATCAACCCGAAAAATGTCGAGATCTTCAGGGAACTGGGCATCGATACGGCAGTTTCTTCGGCTTACCTGCTGGGCGAGAGGATCAAGAGCCTCACCTCGGTCGAAAATATGGTCAACTCTCTTTCCATGGAGAACGAACATATCTTCATCGATGAGATCAGGATCAGCAGCGATCTGGAAGTTGCAGGAAAGACACTGGCTGAGATCAACATCTCCGATCTGGGTTCCGTGGCTTCGATCGTCAGGAATGAAAAAGCCCTGATCCCCAACGGCCAGATGAGGATCGAAAGCGGAGACAAGGTCCTGATCGTCACGACAGCCGAGAACCGCAATAAGGCCATCAGTATCTTCCAGAGGAAAAAGAAATGAGAAAAGATTATTACCGTCTCGTCTTTTTCTATCTGAGTCTGTTCCTGGTCATGATCGGCGTGATACAGCTGCTGCCGCTGGCGGTGCTGCCTTTTTATCCGGATGAGATATCCTATGCGGGATGTTTTCTGATCCCCGGAGCGATCACGATCGCTTCAGGCGTTTTACTCAGATTCATACTCAGGAACACGAAGATCCTGAGACTGGAAAAACACTATGACTCGCTGCTGCTGGTACTGATCTGGCTGACGGCGATCACGGTCTCAACCTTCCCCTGGATCTTAAAGGGAGACTATAATTTCACACAGGCTTTCTTTGAGATGACGAGCGGTTTTTCCACGACCGGTCTTTCCGTTGTTGATGTCGACCATACACCGAAGATCTTTCTGATGTTCCGCTCCATCACCCTGTTTGTGGGCGGCGTCGGTTTCGTACTGATCATCACTTCAGCTTTTGCGGACAAATACGGTCTCAATCTCTATAATGCGGAAGGTCATAACGACCGTCTGATGCCTAACCTGGCCAAATCCGCAAGACTCATCCTGTCTTTCTATTCGGCGTACATCCTGTTTGGAACGCTGGCATATATCATCTGCGGGATGCCGGTATTCGATGCGATCAACACTGCGATCGCCGCGCTTTCCACTGGCGGTTTCTGCGTGATCGGTGAAAGCATCTACGGCTATCATTCACTGCCGATCGAGATCATCACGATCATTCTGATGGTCCTGGGACAGACCAACTTCATGCTGCACCTGTGTTTCTTCTCCGGACAGTTCCGGAAGTTCTTCAATCACTGTGAAACGAAGTTCTTCGGCATCCTGTTTGTGATCTTCTTCTCGCTGATGACGTACAATCTGATCGACAGCGGCTATACTGCCGATCTCGGCGAAAGCCTGAGGATCTCGCTGTTCCAGTTCGTCACCTGCATCACGACGACCGGCTTCATCTCGGTCGGTGACATGAGACTGCTGCCTCCGGGCTTCATCACCGTCATGGTGCTGATGATGCTGGTGGGCGGTGATCAGGAATCGACCGGCGGCGGTATCAAACAGTACCGTGTGATCGTCGCACTGAAGGGCATTTATTATTCCATCAGGGAATCGATCCTGAATCCGCGGGTCATCACTTCACACCATATCTACCGTGTCGGTGAGAAGTACAATCTGCCCAACGAGGAGATCCGTCTGACTTCGAGCTACATCCTCTTCTATATGATCGTGTTCCTCTTGGGTTCGCTGGTCTTCACAATGCACGGCTATCCGCTGCAGGATTCGATGTTCGAATTCTCTTCGGCGATATCGACTGTCGGACTCTCTGTTGGGATCACGAACTACAACGCCTGTCCCGGTATCCTCTGGACTGCCATCGTCGGCATGTTCTTGGGAAGGATGGAGATCCTGGTCGTCTTCAAGGCAATCTTCAGAGTTGAAAAAGACCTGAGGAAGAGAGAATATCTCAGATAATACATATACCGAAAGAAAGGTCTCTATCACAAGGCAGAGACCTTTTTAATGATAGAATAGAATCAGAATGAAGAAGGGTCTGATACTGGAAGGCGGAGCGATGCGGGGACTGTTTACCTGCGGTGTCATCGATGTCTTCCTGGAAAACGACATTGAATTTGACGGTGCCATCGGCATTTCAGCCGGTGCGGTTTTTGGATGCAACTTCAAATCAAAGCAGCACGGAAGACCCAGACGCTACAACAAGACGTTCTGTAAGGACAAGCGTTACTGTTCCCTGCATTCTCTGATCACGACCGGTGATCTTTACGGAGCCGATTTCTGTTACCGGGAAGTGCCTTTGCATCTGGATCCTTTTGATTCCGATACCTTTGCGGCAAATCCGATGGAGTTCTATGTCGGAGCGACCGATGTCAAAACGGGTCAGTGCGTCTATCATCTTTGTTCAGATGGGCTGGAAAACGATACGCAATGGATGCGGGCTTCCGCTTCAATGCCTCTGGTCTCCAGGGTCGTCGAACTGGACGGCTATGAACTGCTCGATGGTGGGATCGCCGATTCGATCCCTTACGCCTTCATGGAGCAGCAGGGCTATGACAGAAATGTCATCGTCCTTACCCAGCCCAAGGGCTACATAAAAGGGAAGAATAAGTTACTGCCGCTGATGAAGATCGTTTTGAGGAATTATCCCTTACTGATCGAGACCATGGCCAACCGCCATATCGTATACAACCATCAGCTCAGAGAGATAGAAAAAAGAGAGAAGCAGGGCAGATCCTTTGTCATCAGACCGCCGGAGTCACTGAAGATCGGCAGGGTCGAAAAAGATCCTCAGGAGATGGAAAGAGTCTATCAGATCGGCAGAAGGGAAGCTGAGAAGCATCTGGATGAGATCAGACATTTCCTATCGGAAGCATATGAGGTCAAAAAGGAAGATGAAATGAAGAAAGAAACGATCAGGGAACATATCCGTTTCTTCGGCAGAGTGCAGGGTGTCGGTTTCCGTTTTCAGGCGATGATGGCAGCGGATTCGCTGGGACTGACCGGCTGGGTCAGGAACGAGGATGACGGTTCAGTCACGATGGAGATACAGGGCAGCAGACCCGAAATCGATGCGGCACTGGAAATGATCAGCAAAAGCCGCTACATTCAGATTGAAGAAATCAAAAGGAATGAAATCCCCCTGGATGAATATGAGAGCCGCTTCAGCGCCGATTACTGGTGAGAATAAAGGAGTCTATATGATCACAGATCAGATCGATCAGGAAATACTGAAACTGTCAGAAGAGTCAGATGACGTTTTGAAAGATATCTATCACAGACTGGATGAGATCTGCCTTGTCAATTCGGACAGGGTCCTTTCGGCGTTCATCAGAAACAAGGTATCCTACACCGATTTTGCGGATATCAACGGTTACGGTAACTATGATGCAGGCAGGGACAAGCTGGAAAAAATCTTTGCGGAAGTGCTGGGATGTGAGGATGCGCTGGTGCGTCCGCAGATCATGAGCGGCACCAATGCTTTATACCTGGCTTTTTCGGCATTCCTGAAACACGGAGATACGATGATCTCTCTGACCGGAACACCATATGATTCCCTGCAGGAGATGATCGGGCTCTGCGGAGACTCAACTCAGTCATTAAAAGCCCACGGCGTGAATTATGAACAGATCGATCTTCTGGATGAGGGTTTCGATACAGACAGGATCGTTGAGCGTTTAAAGAAAAGAGATGTAAAACTTGTCGAGATACAGAGATCAAGAGGCTACTCATCAAGAAAGTCACTGGGTATCAAAGAAATCAAAGATCTTGTTTCAGAGATCAGAAAAGTCAATGAAGACGTCATCATCATGGTCGACAACTGTTACGGGGAATTTGTGGAAGAAAAAGAACCAGGTCATGCGGGCTGCGATGTGCTGGTGGGTTCGCTGATGAAGAATCCCGGCGGAGGCATTGCTTCCACAGGTGGCTATATTGCCGGCAGAAAAGATCTGATCGAAATGGCAGCCGACCGTCTGACGGCTCCCGGCATCGGCAAGGAACAGGGTGCGAACTTCAATCTGAACAATTCTTTCTTCAAAGGGATCTTCATGGCACCTCATGCGGTGAATGAAGCTTTAAAGACAGCAGTCTTTGCCTCATATATGCTGGAGAAACTGGGATATCGCAATGTATCCCCGAGATATGATGAATACCGCTGTGACATCATTCAGACTGTCGAACTGGGTAATGAGGAAAGCCTGGTGAAATTCACACAGGGACTGCAGGAATCATCTCCTGTCGATTCCTTTGTGAGAGTCGTACCGGCACCGATGCCCGGCTATCCGTTTGATGAGGTCATGGCCTGCGGTGCTTTCACCCAGGGCTCAACGATCGAACTGAGTGCCGATGCCCCGGTCATCCCTCCCTATACGCTCTACATGCAGGGAGGACTGTCGTTAGAGTACGGCAAGCTCGGGATCATGCTGGCGTTAAGCAAAATAAAACAGGAAGCTTAGATGCTTCCTGTCTGACCTCCGTCGATTCTGATAATACTGTTATTGATATAGGATGCCTCCTCGCTGATTAAGAACCTGACCAGGTGAGCGACTTCCTGAGGCTCTCCGTATCGGCGTAACAGTATTTTTTCTGTTTCCGATTTCAGGAACTGCTCGTCATATCCTTCCAGTTCTTTTTCTGTCCCGATGAAACCCGGAGCGATCGCGTTGACATTGACATAAGGCGCAAACTGGATCGCCAGGTTGTGGGTCAGGGAGATGAGAGCTGCCTTGGATGCATCGTAGTCGAAGCACATCGGATAGTAGGTATTGATGCCGTTGGTGGAAGCGATGTTGACAATTTTTCCGTAACGGGAATCGATCATGTGTTTCGATACCCTCTTTGCGCAATTGTAGGCTCCGACGACATTGACATCGAGCACTCTTCTGAATTCCTCGGCGTTCTTCTCATCAAAGAGATTGGGCAGATCGATGCCTGCGTTATTGATCAGGATATCAACCGGACCCATTTCTTTTTCTATCTCAGAGACCATGGCATCGACTTCTTCTTCCTTTGAGACATCAGCCTGTATCGCCATGCATCTGACCTGATATTTCTCAATGATCTCATCCTGCAGCTGCAGGGCTTTTTCTTTGGAATGACAGTAATTGAGAATGATGTCGTATCCGTTTTCCGCCAGTTCCCTGGCAATGGCGCTTCCGATGCCTCCGGCAGCGCCGGTGATAAGTACGGTCTTGTTCATATAGTAAAAAGAGCTTTTTAAGCTCTTCCTGCGTATTTGCCGTCTTCCGTTGAAACAGCGACTGTTTCGCCCTGTTCAATGAACTGCGGAACTCTGATGGAGAGACCCGTTTCGGTCATCGCATCCTTGGTCTGTGATCCCGGAGCACCCTTGATTGCCGGAGTGGTATCCGTGATGACCAGATTGACGTTTGCCGGAAGGGATACGGTAAGGACTGCACCCTCAAACATCATCAGCTGAACGCCAAGTCCGTCGGTGATGAAGTACTTATTGAAACCGATCTGTTCCTCACTGAGCTCATAGGTCTCAAATGTTTCCATATCCATGAAATAGTAGGTGTTGTCTGCTTCATAAGAGAAGTTGACGGCCTTCTTTTCGATATTGGCTGATTCGAATTCAACGGATGCGTTGAAGTTTCTTTCCTGAGTCGCACCGGTCTTGAGGTTCTTCATCTTGGTCCTCAGAATGGCTGCGCCTTTGCCCGGTTTTACGTGCTGGAAATCCAGGACCTGCCAGGGATCGCCGTCAACTAATAATGTCAAACCTGTTTTAAAATCTCCTGCTCTGATTGTCATAATAATTTCTTCCTTTTTTTGTACTTGAATATTTTATCAAATTTTATATCTGTGAATCAATGACCTACAATAATGATTTTTCCGCTTCCTTGTGTGTCCTGATATAGCGGCTCCACCTGATGTAGCCGTAGGTGGTATTGGTGAAATAACCAAGCTTCAATACCAGCAGCACATACTGCCCGGTGATGATGTTGATGATGGCTTCCAGCAGGGCGCAGATGTACCAGGCGATCCACTGTTCTCTTAAGCGGAAGAAGATGAAGAGTCCGTTGGCCACACCTACTGCCGAGGCGCAGGCATCCATGTAGCTGACGATGGTCTCCAGGTCTTTGTTTCCGGCGAAGAAGTCGGTCCTGATATTGAGCCCGCTTAAGAAATAACCCACAACAAGCGTCCAGACGATGATCGCCAGGATGATCAGTACTTCCTGATAGCCTTTGAGTCTTCTGACAGCCGTCAGTTCTTCCTCCACATCATCTTTATGCCTGCTCCAGTTGATGAAACTGAGGATATCGATCGGCAGCCAGAAGAAGAGAGTCGTGGCCATCGTCGCAAAGCGGTACATCAGAACCAGACAGATTACGATCTCGCAGATCTCGACCGCAACTGATACCAGGAAATTATAACGGGACTGTTTGGAGATCAGCAGTTCACACAGGATATTGAGGAAGGTATCCAGCAGATACAGCAGCATAATGACGATGCCATTGACACCGTTGGCGCTTTCTTCCGGGAAGAGGACAGAGACAACGGTCGCCAGCACCATGATGGACAAAAACCAGACCTTCTCATATGTCGTGAAGAAACCTGACCAGAACAGAACGATGAAAAGAGATAAAGCAACAATCAGCAGGCCGTTGCCCAGATTGAATAAAGGCATCGTCTCCTCGGCTTTGATCGTCTGATAAGTCTTTCTGATCTGACTGATATCCGGATCCTTCCGGTCAAAGAAAAGAGCTGTTCCGTCTTCGCTCTGATACCGATAAGCCGTGATCTTTTCCTGATCCAGATCGATGTATTCTTCATACGGATAAGAGACGATCAGTCTGTCATCTCCGTTCACATAGACGACATCGCAGACAGTGGAATCGTCATCATAGTCTTCCAGCGAATCATCCCTGGTCATTTCGGCGGTTCCGATATAATCCAGTTCACCCGGATCGGAATGGATCTTACGGTAGCCTGAAAACACAGAGAAAGCAGAAACAAAGATTAAAAGGATCAGAGAAATGATCTCAATCATTTTTACAGTTCTGTTTTTCTCAATGTATTTCGTTGTCTTTTCAGGCATATCAATATTATATAGGCCATCGTGTTAATAAGCAAAGAACATAATTGGTGAAAGATGCACTTTACAGAATCATCATTTTTGTAAGATAAGCTGCAAAAGACAGACGAAATCATCTTATTTATGAGAGAATGAAATAGAGAGGTACTTCACATGAAAAAGGTTTTTATCAAATTGCTGATATTCATCATGCTGTTCGGAAGTTTTTCTTATGCTGCATTTCATGATGAGGAACTTCATCATCATGTGCATGCATACAACCCCGGGGATGTATATGGTACATGTCCAAATTGCACTACAGGGACAATGATGGTTACAGCAGGATTTAATTCCAGTTGCACTGAAACAGGGGAGTTCACTGCTGTATGCGGCAGTTGCGGCTATTCATTCTCAGGTACAACTCCTCCGTTAGGCCATGATTATTTCACATTATATGAAGAGCCTGCAACCTGTACAAAAAACGGAATAAGGCATGAAAGATGCAACCGCTGTGAAGGACCGCGTGAGACAATTATCCCTGCTTTAGGTCACAGTTATAACAAGACGGTCATCAAAGAAGCCACTTGTACTCAAGCCGGAGAGGATTACTATGAATGTACCCGCTGCGGTAATTCATATACGGAGACCGTAGAAGCTTTAGGTCATAACTATAAAAGCAAGGTCACCAAAGAAGCGACATGTGAAGAAGAAGGCGAAAGAACTTATACCTGCTCAAGATGTAAAAAAGAGTATACCAAGACAATCGAAGCCCTGGGTCATGATATCGAATACGAAGAGAAAGAAGCGACCTGTACGGAAGACGGTTACAAGAAGGGAACCTGCAAGAGATGTAACAAAGAAGTGAACGACATCTATCCTGCTTTAGGTCATGATCTTGAATATGTCATACTGAAAGCCGCGACCTGTGAAGAAGAAGGGGAACGTCAGGCTACCTGTAAGCGTTGCGGCGAGACATGGAACGAAAAGATCCTTCCCGCAGGCCATAAGTATCCGAAAGAGTGGACACTTGTGAAAGAGCCTTCTTATACAGAAGAGGGTCTGGAAACAAAGACGTGTTACTATTGCGGAAATGTTCTTTCCCACATTCTTGCAAAGAAAAGTCCGGCTCCCATCGTTGTAACAACGGGAGGAACGGCTGCAGCTGTAGGCGGCGGTCTTTGGATGTATCTGAAGAAACGTAAAGCGGCACAGCTGGTCAAGGAAGCGGCAAAGAAACTCAGAGGATTTGAGAAACCTTCTTTTGAAGATAAATCCGTTCTTGTATCCAGCAAGGATGAAGATCTGCTGGCTATACTCAAGAACAAGTCCTTCCTTGAAGTAAGTACCTGTGAAGATGATGAGATTGAGGAAACGGCAGAAGAAAATTCACCTGATCTGATCATCATGGATGTCTTAAGTGAAGAAAGATATGACGAGCTTCTGCAACAGAAGAAAGAAGCTCTGGCAGAGCAGAACATCGCTGTCATGACGACAGACGAGTTCATCAAGGATCATAAGAGAAAACTCAACAACCGTGTCAAGGATAAGACGATCATCAATTATCTTCCTTATAAACCGGATGAGATCTCAGTCATGTTGAAGTTTATCCTGCCGATCCTGAAACCGGATCTCAAGTCCGATGAATCTTTAAGCAATATCGGAGCAGTGGCAGACTTCTTAGGTATTCCGGGCATCTCCGAAGTCATCAATGTCTATGTATCCGGCAGAGATATCAAAGCTACTCTGGAGAGTGAAGAAATCGGTACAAGTGAAGCAGCTACAATTATCGGAGATATTGCATCAATTCTTGGATTAGATACCGTTGCATCTGTGGCCGGTCTTGTGGATGATATCGATTCCATCAAAGCTGCAACAGATAAAGAAGCCGGTGCCTATGAGCATAAAGGCGGCATCAGCGGTGCAAAGGATATCGTTGATGTAGTGTCGGATCTGATCGACAAAGACTGATAAAAACAAATCAGCATTACATAAATACCGAAGGCTGCAAAATGCAGCCTTTCCTTTATTGACTCAAAACATCCCAATTGGTTTCTTGTTTGTGAGAAAATAATATTATCTGGAGCGATGTCATATGAAAAAGATATTAATTAAGCTTGTTATATTCCTGTTGGTGTTCAGCAGCATGACGATTGCTGCATTTCATGATGAAGAACACATTCACGAAATAGAAGCCGACACAGTTGTATGTCCGAATTGCGGCCGTACCGGTCTTTCTATAGTAGCTAAGGTACGAGATGCAACCTGTACAAGTCCGGCAGTATATCATGCTGTATGCGGGTATTGCGAATTTGATGGTCAGGTAAGCGGAACCGATGTACTGGGCCACGATTACAGACTGATTTCTTCTGCAGAAGCAACCTGTACAGAAGGAGGTTACAAATCCTACACCTGCAACAGATGCGGAGAAAGCTATACAGAAAATATAGCAGCTTTAGGTCATAACTATAAATCCAAGGTCACCAAGGAAGCGACCTGCGAGGAAGACGGTGTCAGGACATATACCTGTTCCAGATGTAATAAGAGCTATACAAAGACAATAGAAGCTTTAGGTCATGACATCGAATATGAAGAGAAGGAAGCCACCTGCACAGAGGACGGCTACAAGAAAGGAACCTGTAAACGCTGCGGAATGGTAGTCGATGACATCTATCCTGCCTTAGGTCATGATCTGGAATACACCATTCTCAAAGCTCCGACCTGTGAAGAGGAAGGAGAAAGGGAAGCGTTATGTAAGCGCTGCGGAGAATCATGGAAAGAAAAGATCCTGCCTGCCGGACATAAGTATCCCAAGGAGTGGACTCTGGAGAAAGAACCCAGTTATCTGGAAGAGGGTCTTGAAACAAAGACCTGCTACTACTGCGGTCATGTACTCTCCCACGTTCTGGCAAGAAAAGACCCGACACCTATCATTGCGATAGGAGGTGCCGGTATCGCCGTTGTTTTAGGCGGTCTGTGGATATATCTGAGAAAACGCAAGGCGGCACAGCTGCTGAAAGAGGCGGCCAAGAAAGTGAAAGAGTTTGAGAAACCTTCCATTGAAGACAAATCGATCCTTGTCGCCAGCAAGGATGAGGATCTTGTGAATGTACTGAAGAGTAAGAAACACCTTGTCATCAGTACCTGTGACAACGGTGAGATCGAAGAAAAGGTGGAAGAAGATTCACCCGACCTTGTCATTATGGATGTCTTAAGTGAAGAGAGATACGATGAACTGTTGAAGCAGAAGAAGGAAGCTCTTTCTGAACAGAATATCGCTGTTGTCACGACTGATGAATTTATAAAAGAACATAAAAGAAAACTCAACAACCGCATCAAGGATAAAACGATCATCAACTATCTTCCTTACGGATCAGAGAAGAACGAGATCCTGATGAAGTTCGTCCTTCCGATATTGAAACCGGATATCAAGTCAGATGAATCCTTGAGCAACATCGGAGCTGTTGCAGATTTCCTGGGTATTCCGGGTATCTCCGAAATCATCAATGTCTATGTATCCGGCAGAGATATCAAGTCCACGCTGGAAAGCGAAGAGATCGGTGTCAGTGAAACGGCCACCATCATCGGTGATATTGCGTCTATCCTGGGGCTTGATACAGTTGCGTCTGTTGCCGGTCTGGTGGATGACATCGATTCCATCAAGGGAGCTGTGGACAAGGAGGCAGGTGCCCATGAACACAGCGCCGGTGTCAGCGGGGCAAAGGATATCGTTGAAGTAGTTTCAGATCTGGTCGATAAAGATTAAATCTGTTATCTCAATGAATATAAAAGAAAGGCTGCTTCGGCAGCCTTTACTGATTGATCAGAACGAAGTCACACTGTTTCAGTATGAATTCCTTGAGTTTGTTGAAGAAACCATCTCCGTCGGAGGTATCGATCCTTCCGTCAAAAAGAGTGACCGGCAGGAAGATGATGTCTTTCCTGTTTTCCCTGGTCAGGTCTCCGACACAGAAGAGGACTTTGAGAGGGATCTTGCCCGGGTCGGCATAGGATCCGCCGTATTCCTTGATCTTGGATACCTTGTTTGTCTTGACGATATCCAGTACTTTCGATCCGACCATGACACGGAAACTGCAGGCGATATCCCTGTCGGCTGCCTTGTCCGGTCTTTCGTCGAAACATCTCAGAAGTCTCTGTAATAAGAGTTCTATTTCATTGAAATCGACTTTCCAGAGATTGGAACGGCGGTTGATCATTTCCAGCAGTTCTACATATTCATACCAGGCTTCCCTGTCCCTGAGTTCAACGACTCTGGACAGATCCCAGTTTTCCAGATAGAGATTGGAACCGATCGCTTCGATCTCATCCAGGACTTCGCAGTTCGCGAAGAATTCGGAGAAGGCATACTGCAGTTCCTCGATACTGACCTCTTTCTCACCGTTGGAGATGTACAGGGAATGCAGGTAGTAGTTCTCGGGACGAAGATCGTCCGGTAAGAGGGCATCACACTGTAGGGTGTTGCAGAAGATGGAGTTATAGTAGATATCGATCAGGCGCTTGAGTTCGTGATGGAACGGTTTGTTTTGATCAAAACGGCACTTGTAGACCGCATCCTCGATATTCTCATCGCCGTTTCTGACGATGTAATTCTCATAGAAGAGGGTACGGCTGTAGTCGTCGACTTTGTCCTGAGCCTGGGTTCCGTTCATGTGTGTCTGACAGAAGGCCTGCATGGAGATGGTCTTCAATGTGACCAGGAAGGCATTGATCTGGCTTTCATCCAGATGCATGGCCTGGGCCAGGAGGATATTATTGTTGTGGTCCATCGCCAGGTTGGAACAGAACCTTAAGAAGTCCATGCTGTGCTGATCGGATGTCGATGCCCAGTTTTCCCTGATGCAGTAGACGGATGTATCATCGCAGATGTCGTTCCAGGCTTCATCGATCCTGCCTTGATCAGGTTTGCTGCTCTTGTGATGCAGGAAGGGCGTCATCTGCTTGTTGTTGAGCAGAAGGGTGATGCTGCCGTTTTCCAGCAGTTTGACAAAAGCGTCCCTGTCTGCACCTTCCGTCTGAATGAGTTTCTGGAAATAGGGTTCATACAGGATCGTATTCAGTTTGATGACGACCTGTTTGAACTGGAAGAAGGACAGGATGAAATTGCGGCGTTTGAATTCAGTCAGGTATTCCAGGACCTGGCCAGAGGTGAAGCCTTCTTTTTCAAAAGCCTTGGAAAGATCGCTCTTTCTGTCATAGAAGACCTCAGGCAGCCACTGGTTGTCCATCGCAAAGGGATAGACGGCTGAAGGAGCCAGGTCGGCCGGGAATACTTTATAGAAGATGTTGTTGCCCAGGTTGTCAAAGGTCTTCTCCGGCAGGGAATTCTGGTTGATGAAGCCGTTCTGATTGCTTAAGGAAAGATTCAGACTTCCTTCTTCAATGCCTTTGTGACGGATGGCTGACAGCAGTTTCTTCATCGCGTCGATCGTCACTTCGCCATAGGCGCTGAGTTCGACATACTGGTACTGGCCCAGATATCTTCTGATCATATCGACTCTTTCATCATCCTTGAACCAGGACGGATGGATCTGGCCGATGACGACAAAGAAGACGCGGAAGTTTTCCGTTCCTTCCTCTTCCATGCGTTTCAGGGAATAAGAGATCTCTTTGAGTACTTCATCCCGGCGCAGAGAGGATGAGGAAAGAAGACCGACGACGACTTCCGCTTCACTTAAGGCTGTCTCGATGCTGCTGGCCCATTTTTCACCGACAGAAAGATCCTGTGAATCGATCCAGACTTCACAGCCGTGTCTTTCCAGATAGCGGGCGATGCCCTGGGCACAGGAACTGTCCTGATGGGAATAACTGATGAATACTTTTTCTGCCATAAGCGACTCCTTTGATGATCTTCGTTTTCTTCCTAAAATCATTATATCGGATTTTACGGTATTTTGAACGGGACCCTGTCTGTTGTCAGCCACGGTGTATAATATAGAAAAGGATAAGAAGGAGAAGAAAGAATCATGTGGAAATATATGGCTGCTGCATTTGTGATCACGCTGTATGGAATATGGCGTGTCTTCGGCAAGGATGAGGATTTCCGTTCAAGGACACTGGCCTTATCGGCTGCGCTGTCTTTGGCGATCACAGTCCTTGTCTTTCCGTATTATCATCTGGATGACGATCTGCCGATCGCCGTCATCGAATCCATCCGTGCCGGTATTTCCGGTATCGCCATGGGCGTCAACGGCAGCATTCCCTATGAGCTGGAAATGGAACGGAATGAATTTCTGGCTTACAGGACTTTTCTTTATTTCCTCTACATCATCGGTCCTCTGGCCGGCTCCATGTTCCTTTTCTCTTTCTCCTCAACATTAAGAAGTGCGATCTCTTTCTTCGGCAAGAAACGTTTCCACGTCTTCTCTTCTTTAAACGAAAGATCGATGATGATCGCCAGAAGCATCGTCGATGAAAAGATCGGCGGTATGCTGATATTCTGCAACTGCGAAGAATGCGACGAATATCTCAAGAATGAGGCCAGGGAGATGAATGCCCTGTGTCTGAATACGACGATCGATCAGATCCATCTGAAAAAGAACAGGTACTACGAGTTCTACATGCTGGAAGAGGATGATCACGAAAGCGTGGTCACGGCCGCCTGTTTCTGCGATCGGATCAGGAAGCATAAGAACTACGATCCCAAGAAAGTCATCGTCAGAGTCTTTGCGGGCGAGGATCAGAGAGAGCTGATCCTGAATCTGGACAAACAGTATGCCGATGAAGTCTTCCTGCGTCACATCGACGAGAAGCATTCCCTGGCAGTCGAAGGCATGTTCTTATGCATGGACGAGGCTGCTTCCAAGGCTGATTGCCATGCGGCAGTGATCTGCGACAGCGATGCGGCGATCGGTTTTCTGAAAGATCTGCTGTGTCTGCTGATCAGACCCGACAGCAGTCCCACAGTCTCGATGATCGGTCCCAAGGCTGCCGCCCTCTATGACGAATTCCGCAGACAGGCACCGGAAGGAGACCGTTACGATCTCAAGGTCTTCAACTGTCCGTATGGAAAAGAGAGCGATGCATTCGACAATCTTCCCGATCCGGACATCGTCTTCGTCCTTTATGAGGATGATGAGACAGCCTACGAGACGGCTGCACGGATCCGCCGTGACCTGGTGGCAAGAAACAAGGACCTCAAATCTCCGAAGATCTTCTGCCGCATCGAAAACAGCGACCTGCACAGGATCATCAAAGAGGAAGACATCATCCTCTTCGGTGAGACGAAGTCTTTCTTCACCTACAGCAAACTGATCACTCCGAAACTGGAGGAAGCAGCCAAGCGTGTACACCTGTCTTATCTCTCCAAACAGGATGAGGAAGATCAGGAAAAGATACTGGAAGAAACAGGCTTCTACCGTTATCAGAACCAGGAGGCTTCTTTTGCGGAAGCGCTGGCTCTGTGCTTCAAGCAGAGATACATCCTCTCTTTCAAGGATGATGATTCCTTAAGTGATGAAGAGTTTATCACAAAGTGGCTTTCCGATGAAAAGAATCTGCAGAAGATGGCGGATGCCGAACATGACCGCTGGTCGGCTTATGAAAGAGTGCATGGCTGGCGTCAGGCCAACAGGGAACAGACCGCTGCCATCATTAAGAAATATGACGGCAGGCGGGCAAACGATCCCGAGCTGAAACTGCATCCGGCGATCGTCAGCAATGAGGAACTGTATGACTGCGAGAGAATGGTCAATGATCTGTTTAAGGAATACGGATCGGATAAGAAAGTCTATTACTGCGACGCCGACAAGGCGATCGTGGAAAAGATCAATTATATTCTGAGCGACAAAAAGAACGGATAAAGGAGGATGACTATGAAAATGATGAAGAAGATATTCCTGCTGTTTGTGATGGCGATGATGCTTTGTGCCTGCAGCGGCGGCAAGAAGGAAGAAGAGAAACCGGAAAACAAGTTTGATATCGCCGGCAAAACTTACTACAACACCATCGATGATTACGGCAACGAGAATCATTCCAAGGTGTGGTTCGGCAAGGACGGAACATTCGTCTTTACGGACAATTTCTTCAACGGCAGCTATGACATCACCGGTGAGTGGTCACTGAGCGAGAATGTCGTGACGCTGAACGTGAAGGAATCCTCTGTCGGCCAATATTCCAAGATCCTGTTTGAACTGCAGGACGAGGATACGATGACCCTGAAGACTTCCCTGGAAGGTTCCAAGGACGGAGCGACTTTCTCGACGACGGAAGTCAAGGGTTCCACCGGCCACGGTCAGATCGCCAATTCCGATTTCACTTATACGACGTATTACAATCTGTCCCAGACTTCCACCAACAAGTCCAGTTTCGAAGTGCGTTCGGACAATTCCTGCACGATGATCGACATGGAGGATTTCGGTGTCATGGAAGCCAACGGGACTTATGAGATCGAAAACGGCTATATGATCGTCATGAAGAATTTCGAAGGCACGCCGTTCGGCGAGAACGTCAAGGCGATCGAGTTCCAGATCTATGACGAGAACACGCTGATCCTGATGACGGATCTGGGCGTTTCGATGACAGGCGATGTCTTCTCTGCCAACGGATCGATCCCGGAAGCATTGCAGGTACCGATGGGAGACAATCTGGGCAACAAGGGATCCTCATGGCGCTACATGACCGATACCGATGTGGCGGAACAGTATCTGCCGAAAGTCGTCTTCGATACGGCCGGTGCCTTCACATTCACCGAGAACGTCTATTCCGGCATGGCTCAGATCAAGGGCTGGTATGAGAAGAAGAGCGACGGCTATATCTGCCACGTGGATGACAACTCCCAGATGCAGGGTTACACGGGAGCGGATGTCAAGCTGATCGAATTTGAAAAGAAGGACAACAGCACGCTTGTCCTGAAGACCGATATCTGCATGAGCAGGGCCGGTGATACTTTTGAACTCATAGACTGATATCAGGAAACATATTGAACAGGGACCGCAGCGAAACTGCGGTTTTTGTATGAATTTTCTGTTACTGTTTCGCTTTCTTTGTCACTGTTGGCCTGCTTTCATCTTGCGGGAAGGTAGGCGGTCGGCTAAACTGTAAGTATAAGGAAACGCCTGTCAGTAACAGATCATGGGATCTTGCCTGTACGGCTTTTTTCCTTTTATGCATTCCAAGTGGGAAAAAGGAGGCTAATATGGAAAAGTTTTCGGCTTGGCTGGAACAGAAACTGTTCCCTTTGGCGGACAAGGTTGAGAAGCAGAGACACCTGAGAGCCATCTCCAGAACATTCATGTCCATCATTCCGTTCATGACGCTGGGTTCTCTCGCTCTGGTCATCATCGAACCGCCTATGGATTACACAACGATGGAACCGGGATTCCTGTGCTCACTCATGAAGGGCTGGTCCGCTCTGGCAGGTGCCGTAGGCATGCCCGTCGGTGCGATCTATCGTTTCTGTCTTGAATTCGTCGCGCTGTTCGTTGCGGCGGGTGTCGGTTATTTCCTGTCTCAGCACTATAAGCTGAAAGGTTTCACTCCGACGATCCTGGCAGTCATCTCCTACATGATCCTGGCCGTATCTGGTATCGAGACGAGAAAGACGTTCGACTACATGGGCGGAACCGGTATCTTCGCTGCCATCTTCGCTGCCATCCTGGCGATCGAACTGCTGAAAGTACTGCTGGAAAAGAAGGTCGGCTACATCTCTCTGGAAGGCCATGGCGTTCCTGAGGCTCTGACCGAATCATTCGCCATGCTGGTACCGACAGGCATCGTCCTGCTGGTCATGGCTTTGCTGCACACACTGGTCGTCAAGCTGACAGGCAATACCTTCCCGGCACTGATGTCCGTTTTCATGGAACCGCTGTTAAGAGCGACAAACTCCATCTGGGGCGGCGCTCTGCTGGTATTCCTGGTCATGGCATTCTGGTGGTTCGGTATCCACGACAGTGCCATTACCGGTCCGATGGGTGCCTTCTGGGCAACGGCTCTGGCTGCCAACATCGCTGCTTACACAGCCGGTACGGCTACGACCCAACTGCCTTACATCATCACCGAACCCTTCTGGTGGTTCTTCATCATGATCGGCGGCTCCGGTGCGACGTTCGGTCTGGTATTCGTGCTGCTGTTCTTATGCAAGTCAAAACAGCTCAAGACTGTCGGCAAGCTGGGTCTGATCCCTGCATTCTTCAACATCAATGAACCGATCATCTTCGGTGTTCCGCTGATGATGAACCCGGTCATGTTCGTTCCGTTTGTCGGTGTTCCGCTGATCAACTGCATCCTGACTTATCTGGCAATGGCAACCGGCATCGTCGGCAAGACCGTCTCTTATCCGGGCTGGAACATGTTCTGCCCGATCGCTGCCCTGATCGCCACTGTCGACTTCAAGGCACTGATCCTGGTACTGATCCTGATCGTTGTCGACGCGCTGTTCTATCTGCCGTTCATCAAGGTCATCGATAAGCAGAAGGTTTTAGAAGAAGCTGAATAGTCAGCAGTTCATCTGATACTCAGAAATCAGAAGACCGGCAGTTTGGTTCTGCCGGTCTTCTTCAAAAAAAGGGGAATATCTATGAAATGGATCTCGTTTTTCATGCTGGTAGCAGCGGATTGTCTTTATAAGATCTTCTCAGACAGGGTCAACGGAGATGTCAATGCGTTTGCTTCCATGACGATCACTTATGCGGTGGCGATGGTCACTTCTTTCGTCCTGTTTTTTCTGACTTCAAAGGGAACGCCTTTCACAGGAGAACTGAAGAAGCTCAATATCTATTCCGCCATCATCGGACTGATCGTCTGTTTCTATGAACTCGGTTTCATCTATGCCTACCGTTCCGGATTCAAGATCGGACTCCTGTCACCGCTGCTGTCGGTGGCTGTCATGGTGATACTGGCGATCGTAGGTGTCTTGTTTTTTAAAGAAAAGATTTCGATGATGAACACGATCGGACTGATAATTGCTTCGATCGGTGTACTGATGACGATCCAGTGAGGTAAGAAAATGGAAAAATTCAGAGAAGGTTTTTTATGGGGCGCTGCCGTAGCCGCCAATCAGTGTGAGGGTGCCTGGAACGAAGACGGCAAAGGCATGACGACGACCGACTATCTGTCGATGGACAGGTATATGAAAGACAGTGTTGACTTCACACTGGAAGAAGGAAAGTACTATCCCTCCCATGAAGCGATCGACTTCTATCACCGTTATAAGGAAGATATCGCCTTGTTTGCGGAGTGCGGATTCAGGTGTTTCCGTTTTTCGATCGCCTGGGCCAGGATCTATCCTAACGGAGATGAAGAAAAGCCCAACGAAAAAGGACTGAAACATTATCGGGATGTCATCAATGAATGTCACAGATACGGCATCGAACCGCTGATCACCTTATCGCACACCGAGACACCTGCCGCTCTCATCAGCAATTACGGCGGCTGGCGCAACCGGAAACTCGTCGATTTCTTTGAACGTTATGCGAAGACCTGTTTCGAATATTTCTCTGATGTGAAATACTGGATCACCTTCAATGAGATCAATTTCATCTTTGAAGAAGGGATGCTGTACCAGAACGGCGGTGTCATCCTGGAAGAAGGAGATGACAAGCTGGAGCTGATCTACCAGTGCGCCCACAATCAGCTGCTGGCAGCAGCCAGGGCAAACAAGCTGGCCTATGAGATGATCGACAATGTATACATCAACGCGATGATCGAAGGATCATTGGCTTACCCGCAGTCCTGTAAATCTGAGGACATGCTGAATACATTCAAGGAGAACCAGCAGATCACCTATTCCTACCTCGATGCGATCTGTAAGGGAAAGTATCCGAAGTTCTGGGGAAAGGACATGGCAGAAAAAGGTCTGCATATCTACACCGAAGAAGAGGATTTTGAGATCATTGAAAAATATCCGGGCAACTATATCCCGTTAAGTTATTACTACAACCGCATGTGCGATCCGGTGGCGAGAGCCGAACACAAAAGGCCCATGAACAACCCCTATCAGAAACAGACGGAGTGGAAGGCCAACATCGATGCGGAGGGTCTCAGGATCACGCTGAATGAATTCTATAGCCGCTATGACCTGCCGCTGTTTGTCGTGGAGAACGGCATCGGTGAAAACGAAGTGCTGGAAGACGGGACCGTTCATGATGCACAGCGCATCAATTTCCAGAGAGAACACATCGAACAGATGCATCTGGCAGTTGATGACGGATGCGATGTGATAGGCTACACGATGTGGGCGGCCATCGACATCGTCTCCCAGTCAAGAGGTGAGATGTCCAAACGCTACGGTCTGATCTATGTCGACAAAAACAATGACGGATCCGGTACGCTGGACAGATACAGAAAAGATTCTTTCTTCTGGTATCAGAAAGTCATCGCAAGTAACGGTGAAGATCTTTGATTCTTCGCTGTACAAAAGGAAAAACATATGGCATCAAGCATCGAATATCTCAATTTCATTCTGGAACAGCTGACTTTCCTGGATGATGTGACATACCGCCCGATGATGGGTGAATTCATCATTTACTATAAAGGAAAGATCATCGGCGGCATCTACGACGACCGCTTTCTGGTGAAGCCGGTAAAGTCCGCAATAAAGATGATGCCGGAAGCCGAAAGACAGCTGCCTTATGAAGGGGCCAAAGAAATGCTGGCGGTAGACAACGTGGATGACAGGGAATTTCTGATGAAACTGCTGGAGGCGATGTATGACGAACTTCCTGCAGGAAAGAAAAAGAAGAAATAAATATTGAAGAATGGCACGGGGACGTGCTTTTCTTTTTGGTAAAATATTATTAAAGATGAAAATCGAAAAATACAGACATATCATCATCCTCAGGACCCTGATCAAGGCAAAGGAACCGGTCACCGCCAATACTCTGGCAAAGCTGACGAATTCTTCTTTGAGAACGATCAAAAGTGATATCGCTCATCTCAACGCCCTCTGTGACGAGGAAGGGATCGCCCGTATCCGTTCCTACAAGGCAAAGGGCTACAGGATCGATGTAAAGGACGAGGCAAAATATAAGGAATTTTCCGACAGTATCGATGTCCTTTCTTCGATGTATTACAGAAGAAGCGTCTTCTGCTGCCACCCGGGCTATGTGGATGCGGAATTGCTGACACTGACAACACTGTCGCTGGAAAGAGCGAAAGATGCGCAGATGATGATGTCGGAAAAAGTCATGAAATGGATCAAAGAAAACAATGTAGAGCTGATCACCTACAGGGAGCTGCCGAGATGATCATCTATTGCAAGAATATCGTTACCGAACAGGGTATCATTGACGGCTATCTGAATATTGAAGACGGAAAGATCAGCGATGTGATCAGAAAAGAAAGACTGGAAATGAGACCGGATCTGAATTACGGAGACAATGTCATCATCCCGGGTATTTTCGATACGCACAACCACGGATATAAAGGGTGGAATCCCGGAGAAAAAGAAAACGGTGTCAGACATGTAAGAGGCTATGTCAGGGCACTGGGCTCTGTCGCGGTCACTTCGATCTTCCCGACGGTGACGGACGAAGACGGTGCTTTCGCCAATGTTCTGGCTGTCATGAAGGAAGATCCCGACGGCGCAAGGATCATGGGCATCCATTCCGAAGGACCCTATCTCAACAGAGTCGGTGAGAAAGGTATCGATACCGGTCACCCCGACATCGACCTGGACGCGATTCAGAAGATGATCGATGACGGAGAAGGACAGCTCAGACTGCTGGCTCTGGCACCGGAACTTCCCTTAAGCAAGGAAGCGATCAGGCTCTTGAACAAGAACGGCGTGCGCGTTGCCTTCGCTCATTCCAATCAGACTTATGAAGAGGCGATGGAATCCTTCAGGGACGGCATCACAGTCATCACCCACACAGCCAACGTCATGTCCGGTCTGCATCACCGCAATATGGGCGGTCTGGGTGCAGCGTTACTCAATGACGATGTCTACAACGAACTGATCTGCGACGGTCTGCACGTGAGAAACGAGATGATCGAGATCATCATGCGAGTCAAGAAAGATCCCTTCCGCAAGATCATGATGATATCCGACAACGTCCATTTAGGCGGTCTCAAACCCGGAAGATACAACGGCGTCTTCGGTGTCTGCAACATCACCGAGGAAGGCTTCTCCCTCACCGATACCGGCAGACTGGCAGGCAGCGCCAAACCGGTCTTATTCGGTATGAAGAATCTGGTTCAGAATATGGGCATTCCTCTGGAGAAGGTCTGCGTCATGGCATCACTGAACCCGGCCGAAGTCTACGGTTTTGCGGATCACAAGGGTTCTCTGCGTGTCGGAAAGGATGCGGACTTTGCGGTCATTGATAAAGACTTCAACTGTCTGTATACTTACAGAGAGGGAAGGAAGATCTTCGATCATGAAACGGACGGCGATCTTCTCAATCCCGATGCCGAATCATACAGGATCGGCTGAAAGGAACGAATATGGATCCTAAACTGATGATCGCTATGATCGCTGTGGTATTTGTCGCCGACTTCGGTCTGCAGTTTTATCAGCGGAAAAAGAGAAACAAGACACTGGAAAGACTCACCGATCTGCTGGCACAGAAAGATTTCGCAGCTTTCGATGAACTCGTGGATGCACCGGAGACAAGGAAGCAGTTCCCGATCTACAATCTGAATTTCCTGAAACTGAATGAGGCTTTCCTGAAAGAAGACAAAAAACAGATCCGGAAGGCTTTTGAAAGTTTCAACGGTCTGCGCATGAACAAGCTGCAGAAGGAAGCTCTGTACAAGAGAGGTTTCTATTATTTCCTTTCCGAAGAGGACAAGGAAAACACAAGAGTCTACTATGACCTGCTGAAGGATTTGAATATCCGCGATCAGGAAACGCTCGATGTCATGTATGACACCTACATCCTGAAGGGGTACAAATACCTGGATCAGATCCAGAAGCAGTGCGATGAGGCTGAAGGAGACGGCAAGATGGCTTTCTATGCCCTGCTGTCGGACATGTATCACAACAAGGGAGATGAAGACAAGGCCAGGGAATATGAGAATCTGATCGCTGATATCGGCGAAGAGATCAAGGAAAAAACCGAATAGAAACAAAAGTAAAAGAGCTCTCTGACAGATCCGTTTGTCAGAGAGTTTTCTTTTTGGGATAATCAAGGTATCCGGAGGACAGTCATGAAATTCAATCAGCTGATGCATATTGCATTTTTCACAAAACAGATGGATGAGATGATCGATTTCTACTGCAACAGACTCGGCTGCAGGAAAAAGATACTCGTCAGAAACAAGTCATATAAAGGAAGAGCAGACAGACCGAAGATGGCGGCTCTGGCGGAAAGCGATCCGGAAGGGATCTTCAATGTCTACATTGAGATAGCAGACGGACAGTTCATCGAGCTCTTCCCGGCACAGGAGGATCAGGCAGAGGATGTCGGATGGAATCAGAGACTGGGATATTCTCATTTTTCCCTGACGGTCGATGACATCTTTGAGACGAAAAAAGAATTGGAAGAAAAAGGTCTCATCCCAGATACACAGCCTTCCAAAGGACCGTCTGAGACCTGGCAGATGTGGTTCCATGATCCGGACGGAAACAGGTTTGAGATCATGCAGTATACGGAAGATTCCTATCAGCTGAAGGGGCATATCGACTGAATGAGCAGGATCAGACTGGTGATCTTCGACATGGACGGTCTGATGATCGATTCGGAAAGAGTCTATGTGAAGTGTGCAGAAAGAGTACTGAAGAAATACGGGATCAGATCCTGCGATTTTATCATGGAAACGATCGGTGTGAACTGGGTCAGGACAGAAGAGATCTATCACGAATGCTGTCCTCAACTGGATTATCCGGCGTATCAGAAAGACCTGAGGACAGAAGTGCAGAATTATCTGAAGCAGCATCCGTTCAAAGTGAAAAAAGGATTAAGAAAACTGCTGAACTATCTGAAAAAAGAGAAGATCCTGATGGCGGTTGCGACTTCGACCGACCGGGACCGGGCGCAGCAGAGGCTGGATGATGTGAAGATATCTGATTATTTCGATTACATGATCTGCGGCAACGATCTTTATGAAAGCAAGCCTTCCCCGCAGATCTATCTGAAGGTGCTTGAACACTTCAATATCGATAAAGAGGATGCGCTGGTCTTTGAGGACAGCAGGAACGGGCTGCTTTCGGCATACAACGCCGGCATCAGATGCGTGGTCGTGCCCGATATCTGCATCATTGAAGAGGAAACTTTAAAGAAAGCTTACCGGGTCATCCCCGATCTGGCCAAAGGCATTGAACTGATCCGGGAAGTTTCCTGAAAAAGAAGCGGAAAAGCAAATTTCGGGTGATTGGGATCAGGATGCGTATGGTAAAATAAAGACAGATGAACTGGATGAAGAGGCCGGGAGAGATTTCATCGATGAAACACCGAAGGGGAGCAAACTCTCAGGTAAAAGGACCGGTCTTGGACAGACTCTGGAGAGCAATATACATGCACCGAAGAAGCAATCCTCATAAGGGAGAATCTTTCAGGTTAAGAAACAGAGACGGAGTTTTTGCCGTTTCTTTTTGTTAAGGAGGAGAAAAATGGAACTGAAGACACCTTTGTATGATGCCCACGTAAAGCTGGGAGGCAGGATCGTGCCGTTTGCCGGTTATCTGCTGCCTGTGCAGTATGAGGGCGTGATCGCCGAACACATGGCGGTCAGAGAGAAAGCCGGACTGTTTGATGTGTCGCACATGGGCGAGATCACATTCAAAGGCAAGGGAGCGCTCGCTTCCCTCAATCACCTGCTGACCAATGATTTCACCAACATGCCTTTAGGCAAGGTGCGTTATGCCGTTATGTGCTACGAAGACGGCGGCACCGTCGATGATCTGCTGGTCTACAAGTTCGGCGAGGAAGACTACTATATCGTCGTCAACGCATCCAACAGGCACAAGGACTTTGAGCACATGAAGAAGAATATCCTTCCGGATACGGAAATCGAGGATATCTCCGATTCCGTTGCCCAGGTCGCCTTACAGGGTCCCAAGGCAAGAGACATCATGCTGAAGCTGATGAAGGAAGAGGATATTCCCGAGAAGTACTACACAGCCAAGAGAGATGTCGACATCGCCGGCATGAATTGCCTGATCTCTTACACGGGCTACACCGGTGAAGCAGGCTATGAGATCTACACGGCCAACGAAAATGCTGAAAAGCTGTGGAATACGATCCTGGAAGCAGGCGAAGAATTCGGTCTGATCCCCTGCGGACTTGGTGCCAGAGATACGCTCAGACTGGAAGCATCCATGCCCTTGTACGGACATGAGATGGATGAGACCATCACACCGTTGGAGACCGGTCTTGATTTCGGTGTCAAGATGAACAAGGAAGAGTTCATCGGCAAGAAGGCCATGGAAGAAAAAGGCGAACCGAAGATCTGCCGTGTCGGATTGAGGATCATAGACAAGGGCGTCCTGAGAGAACACCAGGATGTCTATGTCGGCGATGAGAAGATCGGCCATACCAGCAGCGGGACCTTCTCACCGTTACTGAAGACTTCGATCGCCATGGCACTGATCGATAAAAAGTATGCGGATATCGGCACTGTCGTTGAGGTCGATGTCAGAGGAAGAAGACTGAAGGCAGAAGTCGTTGAAATACCTTTCTACAGCAGGAAAAGATAAACACAAGGAGGAAATGAAAGATGTTTAAAAATCCGGAAGAACTGAAGTACACAAAAACACACGAATGGGTCAAAGAGGAAGACGGTCTTTATGTCGTCGGTCTGACTGACTTTGCACAGGATGCACTGGGCGATATCGTATTCGTCAATCTGCCAAGTGTCGGCGATCCTGTCACAGCCGGAGAGGCTTTCTCCGATGTCGAGTCTGTTAAGGCAGTCAGCGATGTTTTCTCACCGGTCACAGGTGTCGTAGCTGAAGTCAATGAAGCGATCGTTGATGATCCGGCTTTAGTCAACAGCGACTGCTACGGTTCATGGCTGATCAAGGTAGCCGATGTTACCGGTACCGAAGAGCTGCTGGACGCAAAGGCATACGAAGAAGTCTGCGCAAACGAGGCCTAGTCATGGGCAGATATATTCCTGAAACACTCAGTGAACAGGAAGCCATGTTAAAGGACATCGGTTATTCATCGATCGATGACCTTTATTCCATGGTCCCTGAGAAAGTCAGACTGAAAGGGCTGAACATTCCCGAAGGCAAATCGGAAATGGAAGTCCTAGAAGATATGAAGGAGATCGCCGATCATAACACGGTATTCAGATCGATCTTCCGCGGTGCCGGTGTCTATGCCCATCATATCCCGGCGATCGTGAAGACGATCACTTCCAAGGAAGAGTTCGTGACGGCTTATACGCCGTATCAGGCCGAGATCTCTCAGGGTGTCCTGCAGTCCATTTTTGAATATCAGACACAGATCTGCGAACTGACAGGTCAGGATGTCTCGAATGCGAGCGTCTATGACGGTGCTGTCGCGGCAGCGGAAGCGATCTTCATGACGCTGGAAAGAAACAAAGATGAGATCCTGGTCTCTGATACGATCGATCCGGAGACGCTGGCTGTCATCAGGACGTACTGCGAAAGCAGAAGCGTCAAGGTCACCTTATTACAGAACAAGGATCATCTCACAGACATCGAAGAAGTGAAGAAGAATCTGAATGAAAGGACCGCCGGTCTTTACATCGAGAGTCCTAACTTCTACGGTCTTATCGAGGATGTCGAAGCCTTTGCGGCACTGATGCATGAAAATAAGGCCAGGATCATCGAAGGATGCGATCCTGTATCCCTGGCTTTATACAAAGCACCGGGTGAGATGGATGTCGATATCGCTGTCGGTGAAGGCCAGCAGCTGGGTCTGCCGATGGGATTCGGCGGTCCGTATCTGGGCTTCATGAGCTGCAAGAAAGAACTGATGAGAAAACTGCCGGGCAGGATCGTCGGTGAGACGACCGACCACGAAGGCAGAAGGGCTTTCGTTCTGACACTGCAGGCAAGAGAGCAGCACATCCGTCGTGAGAAAGCTTCCAGCAATATCTGTTCCAACGAGGCTTTATGTGCCATGACGGCTTCCGTCTATCTGGCAGCCATGGGTCCAAAAGGCATGGAAAAGCTGGCTTTGAGCTGCTACAGCAATGCCCACTATCTGGCAGAGAAACTGAATGAGCTCGGATTCAGGAGAACCGATGAAGGCGAATTCTTTGATGAGTTCCTGACCTCTTCTCCTGTCGATCCGTTTGTTCTGGAAGAGAAACTGGCTGAAAAGAAGATCCTTTCCGGTCTGCCTGTCAAAGAAGGGATCCTGTGGTGTGCGACCGAACTCAATACCAGAGAAAAGATCGATGAACTGATCGCTGCGATCAGGGAGGTGATGTA
>JAEEGF010283287.1_pt1 | contig 59377 bp, 45 predicted proteins | sample 9134171 | NCBI WGS metagenome assembly JAEEGF01 (sample SAMN16246542, study PRJNA631951) | gut metagenome | biome: gut microbiome; feature: rumen; material: AP-attached | host: Bos | place: Iran: Karaj | collected 2018-10 | reverse complement strand
TACAAAGGTCATTTGCGATTGCCATTTGACAGTAGAACAGGCTGATTTATTGTCAGATCCATCAAGAGTAGTTTTTATGATCAAGGAACCTACCGATCTGGTTGACGATTACTGCAATAGACCGGATCATCAGGGGTTCAGTGATTATATACACAGTGCGACTGATTTTGAAAGTGCGAAAAGAACTTGTAATGATACTCTATATTCGCTTAATGCAGAAAAATATGCGCAAATAAAGGCAGGAAACTATTTCTGGATTGAGCGAGACACCAAAAGAAGCGTAGAAGAAACAGTTTCTTTGGTTGAGAAGCATCTGGGATTAGTTTAGAGTGGTGTTGATAACACTAATAGTGAGCAGTTAATAATCTAATTGCAATGATAATCAATATTATGAGAAGCACTACGTGCTTTCATAATCTCGAAATACTTCGTATTTCTCGTTAACTTATAGTGTAAATGCAAATGCCTGCTTCGCAGTCGCTTGCATTTCTTCCTATAAGTTATATTAATGAAAGATAAAGAAAATGATTGTTATATTTATGAGAGGAGATTTAATATGATTAAGATAACAGAGGGAAGTATAATTGAACCAATTCCTACAGAAGAAGAGTATACTTATAAAGTAAATAGAGTGTGGAAAGTTACTCCACCGCAGAGTTTTTTTGAGTTTTTAAAAAAATATAATTGTGCTGAGCCAATAGATTTTGAGATTGAAGCTAATAGAATTAGGCTTGTAACAAGATTTTTTGGCATAGTAAAAAAAGAGTATAGCAATGGTGTTAACAGATACTATGATATAGGGTGCGTTCAATCAACGGCATTTGGACTTTTTTATTACGACGAAGACGCCACATCTTTTGGATTAATGCCATTTGCGGAATTGTTTGGAGGAGATTTCTTGTGTCTTGATAAAGGTAAGAATAACGAGTATGAAGAAAATCCAAGAGTGTGTGTGTTAAGTCATGAAGAATCAGGAGAATGTAATCCTGTAACATACCACGTTGCAGATTCCTTTGACGAATTTGTTGAGAAGTATCATATTTTATAATAGTGGAGAAAAAATGCTTAGAAGAAAAGTTGGGCTTGTTTTTGGGCTTCTTGTTCTGTATGATTGAAACAGAGTAAAAAAGAAAGGAAAGGTATGTTTATGCGTAAAAGATATGTTATCGCTCAGTAGTCTGGGCATAAAATAAAATTGAAATTATGCTCAGATGAATCCGAAAAAATAAAAGGAGGATTATATGAGCTATATCAAAGCGGAAGAAATTCTGCCCAAGGAAGTAATTGAAATTATTCAGCAGTATGCAAGTGGTGTCAACATCTATATTCCCTGCAAGGAGAAAAAGGAGTGGGGGAGCCAGACGAATTCCAGAGTCTATTATCGGACACGAAACAACAAGATTTGTGAGAGGCATCGTGAAGGAAAATCGGTGCCGGAGCTTGCATGTGAATATTCTTTATCAGAGAAAAGTATTCGCAGAATTTTAAGAGAAACGAGACGTTCAGCATAAAGGAGGAGATTATGAGTAGTTACAAGTATTTCGCATTGGATCAAGTTCCTGAATTAAAGGACGAAGCAGCAGAATGGTTCCACAATAAATGGGGTGTGCCGAAAGAAGCATACCTGGAATGCATGGATGCATTCTTAAACAATGATACGAAAAACGGTTGGTACCTGTGTCTTGATGGGGAACGTATCATTGCAGGAATGGGAGTGATTGACAATGACTTCCATGACCGCAAAGACCTGTCCCCGAATGTTTGTGCAGTGTATACAGAGGAAGATTATCGCTGCCGGGAATTTATTAAATTTGGTGGTGGATGACATGAAGAAAAGAGGTGTCTCACCGATTTATCTGGTAACGGACCACACAGGATTCTATGAGAAATATGGATGGGAATTCTATTGTATGGCACAGGGAGATGACGAACCGGAAATGACAAGATTATACATTCATAAGTAGTGTATTGAGAGCGCTGGTCTTGGGATTGGCGCTCTCATTGATTATATAGGAGCTCTGAAATGGTAAATTTAAGGGAAGTAAATCACAGTAATTGGATGGCGTATAATAAGGAAACGATAATTGCAGAGAAATATGAAACTATAATTAGAAGAAATATTGGTACTTCCAGAGCAAGAGATTTTTATGACTTGTATATGTTCTACTGTATGTATAAAGATGAAATAAGTAATGAATGGCTGAAATTAGCAGTTCAGCAAACGGCTAAAAAAAGAGATTCATTAGAAATGATGCATGAGTTTTACATAGAAAGGCAGGGAATTCAACATTTCAAGGTGAAAACGAAAAAGAAAACACTTGTAAAATGGCTTGAATCCTTTTTTATACTTTTTTATTAATATGCAGTCATTCCGTTATTATTCTCAAACTATCCTTTAGAACGGTTCACTCCTTATCAAAGACACAACAAAAGAAGAACGAGAGCAAATTATTAGATCAAGTAAACTAAGTAGACTTTTACTTGGCATTGTTTTATACTTATTTTAAGTATTAATGAGCGGAAATTTTGCAGAAATGCATGAAAACTGAATATTACTGGTACACATTTTGAAGCAGGATTGCAGAGTGGATTCTTGAATTTAAGGGAGAGTGATTAAAATGAAAAAACTGAGGGAAATCTTTAATCTGTTTGTAGTAAAAAATCCAAGAGGAGCCATCGTGTTGTTGATTGCCGAACTAAATGTTCTCATTGTAGTAATAAGTAGCGTTATTATCAATTTGCTGATGAAAAAAAGTGTAGGTGGCATCGGAATATGGAAAACCATGTACTACACCATGGGAATGATACTGGATGCAGGAATGATGGAGAATATTATTGGGGACGTTGGAAAAGCAGGAGTTGTTCTGGTTTCAGTGTGTCTTCTTGTTATTGTGATTGGAAGTGTAATTTTTACAGGTGCTATTATAGGTTATGTTACAAACTATATTTCAAACTTTATTGAAAATGCAAATTCAAATGGAAGAAGTATTTCGGTTTCTAATCATACTATTATTCTAAATTGGAACAGCAGAGCTTCGGAAATCATAAATGATATGCTCTTTTTGGAAACAAAGGAGAACATTGTTGTATTGGTTAATGATAATGCAGAGCGTGTAAGAGAAGAGATAAATGAAAGATTATATCTTACTATGCAGACGGAAAAAGTAAAAAATCATCTTAATGTAATTGTGAGAGAGGGTAACACATATTCGACAAAGCAGTTGGAAGATATTTCTATTGCAAAGGCAAAAACAGTAATTATTCTGGGAGATGATGACACTAATTACATCTGTAAGTATGGTACTGCTGAAAAAAAGAAAGGCATTAAAGGTAATGCCAATACCATAAAGACATTGGTACAGGTTTCAGAAATGACATCTTCAGATAAATCATTGGATCATCAGAGGATAATTGTTGAAATTGATGATCAGTGGACAGAAAAGATTGTTTCGAGAATAATTGAGCACAAAGAAAAAATAGATAAATGTAATATTGTTCCGATTTCTGTTAACCACGTTTTGGGACAGATTTTATCCCAGTTTTGTATTTTCCCGGAGTTGAACAGCGTATACAGTGATTTGTTTTCAAATAAAGGAGCGGAGTGTTTTTGCCTGGAGGCCGGTGAAGATGCCATGAAAGATGAAAATGCAGCTTTTAATAAAATATTTTCAGCAAATAATATGGCAATTCCACTTTCGTATATGGATACAAAAACCGGGAAAATGTTATTTTATATGAGTGACAAGCCTAATTCAATTAAGCTTAACAACGAGTTAAAATACAATGAACTGAATATTCAGATTAATAAAGACTATTGGCTGGAAAAAAGAAATATTATTATACTTGGGCATAATAGCAAAGTGAAAGATCTTATGTCAGGATTTGAGTCTTTCAGAGGGGAATGGAACAGGAAAGACGGTTCTGAGATTCTAAATATTATGGTAATTGACGACAAAGAGAATCTCGAAAGACAAAATTATTACAAAGATTATACCTATGTAAACAGGATTGTTGAAGCAGAGATATATGATACAGATTTGATTAAGGATTCTATAAATACTTTTATAGATGAGAATGTTGAAGACACAAGTATTCTGGTACTATCTGATGATATGGTTCCTCAGAATGATATAGACTCATTTGCCCTTACTAATCTTATATATGTTCAGGATATTATATTTGAGAGAGTGAAGGCTGACCCTAATTATGATACGGACAGAATTGATGTCATTGTAGAAATACTGAATCCGAAGAATTATGAAGTTGTTCACAATTATAATATTGATAATATAGTTATCAGTAACAGGTACATCAGTAAGATGGTTACTCAGATTAGTGAAAAAATAGAATTATTTGAGTTTTATAACGATATCCTTGTATATGACGTGGACTCAGATATATATGTAAGCAAGGAAATATATGTAAAACCGGTTTTGGGCTTTTTGAAGAGTGTACCGGAAAAATGTAGCGTACATGATTTGATAAGAACAATTTATGACAAATCACCGGATGACAGCAAAGCAATTCTGATAGGTATAGCTCGTCCACAGGGAGAAATTAAACTGTTTGTCGGAAATCATGAAGAACAGGAGATTAAACTCACTGAAAGGGATAAACTGATTTTGTATAGTAATCATTAATTCATATGAGAGAAAAAAACAGCGTTAGGTTTGTAGTTTTATACAAACTTGACGCTGTTTTTCTATCATAAAGTGATTAATACTTAATCAGTTTTTACTGTGTTCTCAATTCTCCGCCAACTTTCTTTCCGAGCTTAGATAATACCTGATCGGCAACTTTTTCGATTTCCTGAGAAGTGAGAGTCTTCTCTTCTGAACCGATTGTAAGTCTGATTGTTACTGATTTCTTTCCTGCAGGAATCTGTTTTCCTCTGTACTCATCAACAAATGATGCGTCTTTGAGAAGAGCAGCAGCTTTCTTTGGTCCCATGATTGCATCGTAGATATCTGCCCATTTTGTGTTAACATCAAAGAGCATTGATACATCATAGTCTGTTACCGGATATTCAGCGAGATGTTCAAACTTATTTGTTCTTGAAATAAGTGGCTTGAGCATTGTTGAATCAATCTCAAATAAGATTACTGAAAGATTCTTGATACCGCAGTCGAGAGAAACTTTCTTTGACAAAAGTCCCATTTCACCGATGCAGTCATCTCCAACAAAGATGTTCATCCAGACAACGTTGTCTGCCCATACAGGTTTTTCAACTTTCTTGAATGTGAATTCTTCCATGTGTGTGTAACGTGACATATACTCAAGAACACCCTTAGCTTCTCTGAACAATACGTCGATTTTCTTAGTTCCTGTTGCAAATGCTGCAGCTATTTTTCTCTTCTGAGAAGGAAGTGACTCAGTCTCATCATATGGTGAACTGTAGTCTTTATCATAGAATACCTGAGCTTCCTCGAAGATTGAAAAATCATCGAAGTATCTCTCGTTTTTCACTACGGCTTCGCAAAGGTTTGGAAGAAGTGAAGAACGGATGTAACTCAAGTTTGGAGCAGGAGGAGTAGAAAGCTTTAATACTCCGTCAGTGTTCTGAAGAACTGCATTTACAAATGTGTCGTTCATCCATGGGTATGTGTATACTTCCTGCATTCCGCAACGAATAGCAAGGTACTCTTTTATATTTCTTACTAAATCGATATCTTTCTGGTTGATTGCTCCTTCAAAAGATGTTGTAAATGGTGTTGCTTCGAAATTGTCATAACCATACATTCTTGCAACTTCTTCCATTACGTCATCCTTGATTGAAATATCGCCTGTTGAACGCCATGTAGGTGCAACAACGTGCATGTTATCTCCGTCAATTGTAACATCGAATCCAAGTAATCCTAACTTATTTTCAATTTCATCATTTGTAAGGTGTTTACCAAGACGCTTCTCAAGCCATGTAAGGCTAACGTCGATTTGGGCTCTGTCGAGTTTCTTTTCGTATTTGTCGCAGAAACCTGTAACCTGAACTTCAGGATAGATTTCCTTGAAGTACTGCATGCTAAGTGCGAGTGCCTGATCACATCTCTCAGGATCGATGGCTTTTTCATATCTTGATGAAGCCTCAGTTCTGTTATCGTAGCGAAGAGCAGTTCTTCTGATACCTGTTGATTCAAAGTTTGCAACTTCTAAAATAACCTGCTCTGTTGTAGGTAAGATAGAATCTTTTGCTCCACCCATAACACCGGCAAGAGCAACAGGACCTTCTGCGTCTGTGATTACAAGGTCGTCGTTGCAAAGTTCAAGTTCTTTATCATTTAATAGTAATAATTTCTCATTTTCTGCTGCGCGTCTTACAACAATGTGGTCTGAAATCTGTGTTGCGTCAAAGGCGTGAGTTGGATTACCTGTAGCTAACATTACGTAGTTTGTAATATCAACTAATGCATTGATAGGTCTCATTCCAACTTTCCAGATACGGTTCTGCATCTGATATGGAGCAGGCTTAACTGAAACGCCTGTCATTGAAACACCGATGTATCTTGGACATCTGTCTGTATCTTCAATGTCAACATTGAAATCAGAAGCAACATCCGGAACAAAAGGTGTGATTTCCTTTAATGGAAGATTATACAGTGCCGCGATTTCACGGGCAATTCCGTAATGACCCCAAAGGTCAGGTCTGTTTGTCATTGACTTGTTATCAATTTCAAGAATAACATCATTTAAGTCAAGAGCATCTGAAATCGGTGTACCTGCAGGTACCTCAAATGCAGATAAATCCAATATTTCAGCTTCTTCATTTGCAGGGAATAAATCGCCTAAACCAATCTCGTCAGAAGCACAAATCATACCGTAAGAGGCAACTCCACGAAGCTTTGAATTCTTAATTACTACAGGTTCGCCTTCACCATGCCAACGAACAACAGCGCCCGGACATGAAACGGCAACTCTCATTCCAACTTCTAAGTTGATACCTCCGCAAACGATATCTTTGATTTCGCCATCACCGATATCAACCTTGCACACTCTTAATTTGTCTGCGTTTGGATGTGGCTCGATTGCCTCGATAATACCAACAACCATGTTGTCGAAACGTCGCGCCATATATTCTACATCTTCAACCTCTACTGTATCCATTGTGAGGTCATATGCTAATTGTTTCAGATCTGTATCCTCAGGGAGATTTACATAATCCTTAATCCATGATAATGATAATTTCATATTCTCCTCCTTATCTGAACTGCTTTAAGAAACGTAAGTCAGCGCTGTGGAATAATCTTACATCGTCTACTCCGTAACGCATCATTACTAATCTGTCTAAACCAATATTTACATAGAAACCTGTGTACTCATCAGGATCAAGTCCTGCTGCACGAAGAACGTTTGGATGTGGTGAACCACCCGGCATAACCTCAATCCAACCAACGTGCTTACATACACTACAACCTTTACCACCACAAACCTGACATTCCATGTCGATTTCGAAACCGGGCTCAACGAATGGGAAGAATCCTGAACGCATTCTTACAGGAACTTCTCTTCCGAATACTTTACTTAAGATGGTCTGAATAAGAACTTTACCTGAAGTGAAAGTGATATCCTTATCAACGATAAGAGCTTCATATTGGAAGAAAGCTCTCTCATGGTGAGCGTCAGTAGTCTCATTACGATAAACACGTCCCGGATAAACAAAACGGTAAGGTGGCTTGTGTGTCTGCATGTAACGAACACTTCCGCCTGTAAGGTGAGGTCTGAGGCAGAGCTTTTCATTTGTAGATCCGCTGTCATGTCCCTCAATCCAATATGTATCCATGCTCTCACGGGCCGGATGATTGTCAGGGAAGTTCAATTTATCAAATGCATACATTTCACTTGTAATGTCGTCTTCCTGAAATACTTCAAATCCCATTGAGCGGAATGCATCATTTAAATCGTAACACATCTGAGTAATTGGATGTAAACCACCTGCCTGTGGTAACAGTCCGGGAACTGAGCAGTCAAAGTCTGCTGATACTTCAGAAGCTTTTAACTTGAGTTCTGTTCTCTTTGTGTCAATTAATTCAGTAACCTGATTTTTAACCTGATTTAACAACTTGCCCATCTCAGGTCTGAGTGAAACATCAACCTTTGGAAGCTCTTTCATAAGAAGACTAAGTGAACCCTGTTTTCCAACGAATGCAGTCTTTACATTCTGCAATTCACTTTCATTGGCAGCAGAAGAAATCTTAGCTTTTGCTTCCTCAAAAATCGAATTGATTTTTTCTTTCATAATAATCTCCTTTCGGTATTTGTGTGAATGCAAGCATTCTTTATTCATATATATTTTTATATGTGCATGGCTCATTAAAACAAAAAAATCGCCACTTGCATAATAATACAAGGGACGATGTAAATCGCGGTACCACCCTATTTCAGAGTCTGATTAATAGCTAAATAATATATATATTATATCTATAATATATCTACATTAAAAGAAAGCATGAAATACTTTCGAAATTGAATAAAAGCACGAAATACTTTCTATCATGACTCTGCACTCGAAAAGTGTAATCCTGTTTGCTACACAAAGCATCCGACTTAACGCAACAACTTGACGCAATAGCTTTTCGTCAGAAGACTCCTATACTGAAAATTCCGAAATGAAATACATAGAATGCTTGCAGCTGGTAACATTCCTCTCTGAAATGTAGTGTTCATCCGTACTCACGTATATTCACAGTCTAACATTGAAATATTAACATGCTTAAAGAATAAAGTCAATTACGGGATAAAAATCACGAAAGCCAAATCCGCAGTATTTTTATCCCGGGCGAACATTAACCTGAGTTTATATATTTCTTAATAATATTATAAGAAACGTTAATTATCATTACTAAATAAAATACGATTAACCAGGTTCAGGGGGAGTACAATGGATAAAATAGATGCCATAAATGATAATGGGATTAGTAGCGTATCTATCGATAATAAAATAGTCAATAATAATTTGATTGATAAAGTCAAGAAAAGTATTAATACATCAGGAAAAGGTAAGGTTCTTAATGCATCAGGAATAGGTAAGATTCTTAATGCATCAGGGATAAGTAAGATTACATTTATAATAAGAACAATAGCTGTAGCAACGGTAACCTACTATATAGTAGGGTCATATTCTTTTTGGTGTCATAGATATCAGGAATTTGCAAATTTGCATGATGATACAACTCAATTGGAAGAAATGCAAACATTAGTTATAATATTTGGCTCTATTTCTTTTGTACTGTTTGCTACAAAAAGAAAATTTTGGGGAATCATTTTTGCAATTCTAACAATGTGGGCAATATATTTTTTGTTTGTTCCATTTTCATGTAGAATATGCGGAGCAGGCTGAGAAATTATCTTATGCCTAGCATCCAATATTGAAAAAAATCACTTTGAGATGTAAGGATTTTTAACTAGATTTCTCATGTCCGGCACCCCATATTGAAAAAAATCACTTTGAGATGTAAAGATTTTTAACTAGATTTCTTATGTCCGGCATCCCATACTGAAAAAAATCACTTTGAGATGTAAGGATTTTTAACTAGATTTCTTAAGTCCGGCATCCCATACTGAAAAAAATCACTTTGAGACGTAAGGATTTTTAACTAGATTTCTTATGTCTGGCATCCCATTTAGAAAAAACTTCATGTGGGATGCCGGGTCTAACATTTCAGTCAGAAATTCTTTACCTCCCATTTGGAAAAAACTTCATATGGGATGCCGTGTCAAACTTTTCACCCGGAAAATCCTTACAACCCATTTGGAAAAAACTTCATATGGGATGCCGGCCCTAACTTTTCACCCGGAAAATCCTTACAACCCATTTAGAAAAAACTTCATGTGGGATGCCAGCCCTAACATTTCAGTCAGAAATTCTTTACCTCCCATTTGGAAAAAACTTCATGTGGGATGCCGGCCCTAACATTTCAGTCAGAAATCCTTACCTCTCATTTGGAAAAAACTTCATGTGGGATGCCGTGTCAAACTTTTCACCCGGAAAATCTTTACAACCCTTTTGAAATAATTCTTCACACAACGTCGAACAGTTTTGATGAAACATTCATATAGTTTCATATAATGCAAGAGCGCCGAGAGCATTCTTGAATTTGAAAGTATCGTATATTCCTTTTAAAAACTACGTCGTATTATTGTTTCAAAAACTACGTCGTATTATTGTTTCAAAAACTACGTCGTATTATTGTTTCAAAAACTACGTCGTATTATTGTTTCAAAAACTATTTCAAATATTTATCCCAAAAACTATTGACAGAGAGAAAAATTCAATATATACTTACCACATTACTTGAGTAATGTGGTGGCGAGTTTCGAAAGCATGCAAATCGAAAACATGCAAATCGAAAACATGTAAATTGAAAACATGTAAATCGAAAACATGTAAATTGGAAACATGCATATTGAAAGATGCTAAGTTGAAAACACAGTTACCTGATAGAATTCTAAATTATTGACGGAGGGAGGAGTATTTGAAGATGAAGATTGACTTTGATAATGTTGTACCAATATATATACAGATTGCAGATGCAATTGAAGATGATATATTGACCGGCAAATTGAAAGAAGGAGACAACTGTTATTCGCAGATTACAGTTGCAAAGGAACTGAATGTTAATCCTGCAACTGCAGCAAAAGGAATAAGATTATTAGTAGACAGAGGGGTTCTTGATAAAGTTAGGGGACAGGCAATGACTATAAAGAAGGGAGCGGTCAAAATGATTAAGAAAAGAAAGATTGATGAAGAACTTGGGGAGAGAATAACTATGCTTGTGCGTGAGGCTGAAAAACTTGGGATCGGCGAAGATGAATTAATAGATAAGTTGAGAAATACTTTTAAAGGGAAATAGGAGGGTGCTATGGGTGATTATAGTATTGTAGTTAAAGGATTAACAAAAAAATACGGAAAAAAGCATGCTCTTAGAGGGATTGATGTCAGCTTACATAAGGATGAAATTATCGGACTTGTAGGAGCAAACGGAAGCGGAAAGACTACATTTTTTAATATTTGCAGCGGACTTGATTCACCAAGCGAAGGAGAAGTTTCGGTATTGGGAATGAATCCCCGTACTGACGTGGAAGCATCGGAGATGATTGTATATTCAAATATGAGACTTCCGGTAGGTGGAACAAACAGAGTTGTGGATGTGCTTCGTTATTATGAGATTATGTATGACAATTTTGATATAAAATTTGCAATGAAGCTTGTGAGAATGTTTGATCTGTCAGAGTTTACAAAAGTAGACAAACTTTCCACAGGAATGAGAAGTATATTGCATGTCATTTGCGGAATTGCTGCCAGATGTGAGATTACCATTTTTGATGAACCGATAAACGGAATCGATGTGTCAAAGAGAAAGATGATAAATAAGATAATAATGGGGGATTATATTGAACATCAGAGAACAATATTTATCACAACTCATATTCTTTCTGAGATAGATAATCTTGTTTCTGAAATTATGCTTATCAATGAAGGGGGACTTGTTTTTTACAAGGGCATTGATGAGGTGCGTGAGATGATGTTCAGAGCAGACGGGGATAAGGAACAGCTTGATAGTGTATTTGATGAGAAGGATTACTGTTTCAGACAGGATGGGGAAATGAGCAGTTTCGTTATTGGATATGGAAGTCCGAACGGTAAACTTGCAAATGATGCAAGAAATAAAGGAATTAAAATCAGTTCAGTATCTCCTGAAGAAGCATGTTATTACAGTATTAACATCGGAGATAACAAGGAGGTGGAAACTTTATGGGATTAAAGGGCAGTGAAATTAAAAATATAAAAAAGCATTTAAGATTGCATATTGCTCAGAACAAACTTCTTAAAGAGGCATTTGTATTCATAGGTATTATTACATTATTTTTAGAAGTGTGTATGTTGGTGGCACCGGGGAGCAATCAGACTAATATATTAATGGGAAATAATATTATGGTGTTCCTCGCAATTATTGAGGTGATAATCTGTTACAACCTCATAACTCTTGGAACGAGAACAGAAAAATCCATGTATCCGGGAACAGAGAAAACCAGATTTATTGCAAGAATTATATTTGATGTTGGTATTATAACACTGTCTGTTGTGACATCGGGAATTATGGATATTATTCTGTTTGTAATTGTAAAAATAGTACATTTTAATTCTTCGCATTTATATCAGACAATTCTTTTCTCTTGGAAAGAATTTGTTATGAAGCTGATATTTTGTTTTGGAATTATGATTTTATTATATGCAGTTGTATTGATGTTTAATTCACTGATAAATAAGCTTGGATTAATAAAGGGAATTGTTGTGTACGCAATAATTCTTGCAATCAGCACAGTTGTTTTAGATAATGTATCAGTGTTTGATGCAGGCAGTCGGATATTCATGGTTTCTACGATTATTTTTGGAATTATTATCATTGTTATTTCCTATTTCATAGAAACATCTGTAAGAAAAACAGCGGAAATTGACAGAGTGAATATGGCATTAAGAATAGTTGCCGGAGTATTTGTGGGAATGATATTAATAGAAATGATGAAATTTTCAAGTTCAGTATTAATTATTGGTCCCGAAACATATGACGCAAATGAGACAAGAGTATTTAAACTGAAGTTTCCTGAAATGTCTGAATCGGAAGTGACTGAAAATGTGCTTTTCAAAATAGCTGATATCGAGTGCAACGATAACTGTAATATTATAAAAAGTATGTCTATTGAAGAGGCAAAAACAGAGGGGATTACAGATTGCAATGTTGATATATCAGATGATGAGTTGATGGTTGTAATTAGAAATCCACAGGTTGAGTATGAACTGTATCCTGATATGGCTAAGGATATTATTGAAAATATAACGGTAGATGATCAAGATAATAATTTGCAATTGATTATGCCCGAAAAAATGATTGCAATGAACGGTTTTGCCGGTGGATATTACAATTTCCACGAAGAACTTAGAAAAGTTACCCATGCAATAATAGCAAAAAGAGGGGATAGGTGCAGCGTTGCTATCAGAAAGTATGCCGATTTAGAATTTTATTTTATTTATAATGAAAATTCGGTATTCAGCAAAGAATTACATTTAGATTATTGCAGAGACGAATAAAATAGTACACTTGATTTGTGGATTATGGTATAATTTTGTATGTGAGAAATGATTACGGAAATTATATTATAAATATTTATCAAGGAGGCTATTATGAAATTACTTTTTTATGCAGCTAAAGAATACGACAAGAAATCATTTGGCTTGGCAGTGGAGAGTTTTGAGGATATTGAGATTGAATATATTGATCACGAATTAGAGCCGATTACAGCTACACTTGCCAAGGGTTATGATGCTATTTGCGCATTTGTAAGTGCGGATGTTGGAGCAGAGACTCTTGAGATACTTCACGAATGTGGAGTGAAGGCAGTGCTTATGAGATGTGCAGGTTTCAATAATGTAGATACTGAAAAGGCTAAGGAACTTGGCATAGTGGTAAAACGTGTGCCGGGATATTCACCGGAAGCAGTTGCCGAACTTGCAATGGGACTTGCTCTTGCGGTTAACAGAAGATTATACAAGGCATATAACAAAGTCAGAGAGAATGACTATACTTTAAAGGGACTTCGCGGAGCCAACTTTAACGGAAAGACAGCCGGAATTGTTGGAACTGGAAAGATTGGTGCGATAATGTGCAGAATCTGTCGAGGATTCGGCATGCGTGTTATTGCATACGATGTATATCAGAATCCGGAACTGGCGGATTTTGTTGAGTATGTTTCACTTGATGAATTATTTGCACAGAGTGATTTGATTTCGCTTCACTGTCCATTGATGGATTCAACATATCACATGATTAATATTGAGAGCATCAAGAAGATGAAGGACGGAGTTATTCTTGTAAATACTTCAAGAGGAGCGCTTATCAATACAACAGAACTTATTGAGGGAATCCGTCTCGGTAAGTTCCACGGTGTAGGTCTTGATGTTTACGAGGAAGAGACCGGAAATGTATATGAGGATCGTTCTGATGAGATTATGATGCATTCAGTTACTGCAAGATTACTTGCTTTCCCAAATGTTATGATTACATCGCATCAGGGATTCTACACAGTTGAGGCACTTGCTGCAATTGCAGAGACTACATTGCAGAATATGATTGATGCAAAAAATGGTGTTCACAATCAGAATGATGTGGCCTAAAGATAAATAAGAAATATAAATATAAACTGCTGTTGGGTTGATGACTGGCAATATGTTTTTTGTTGCCGGAACAATAACCTGACAGCAGTTTTGTGTATTTATCTCAGTCAGATATTATACTCCGGCTAAGAATGGTTTGTTGTTAATCACCACTTTTAGAAAAGGGGGGATTTTACAAAAATAAAATGTCGCACCAAAGGCGACCAAAAATAGAATTAATTGATATATAATTCAAAATGTAAGAGGAAAACAGATTAAAAGAGATTACCTGATGGGTGAAGGAGGAATGAATTATGAAGAAGATTTTAGTAGTAGTAGATATGCAAAAAGATTTTGTTGACGGAGCACTTGGAACAAAAGAAGCATGTGCAATCGTAGATAACGTAGTAAAAAAGATTACAGATTTTGATGGAAAGATTTTTGTCACATATGATACTCACGGTGAGGATTACATGAATACAAGAGAAGGAAAGAATCTTCCGGTTCCACACTGTATCAAAGGAACAGAAGGTTGGATGCTTGATAAAAAGGTTGAGGCTGCACTTGCGGGAAAAGATGTGACAAAGGTTGAAAAGGTAACTTTTGGATCTGTTGATTTACCTGAATTTATTAAAGAGTATGCAGCAGGAGAAGAATTTGAGGTTTGCATGATTGGTCTTTGTACAGATATTTGTGTTGTATCAAACGCATTAATTGTTAAGGCAACATTCCCTGAAACAGACATATGTGTTGATGCAAACTGCTGTGCAGGTGTTACACCGCAGGCACATGAAGCAGCACTCATGACAATGCAGTCATGCCAGATCAAAATTGCCAGATAATATTGTCAGATAACTTGTTAAAAGAGAGATAAATAGCAAGATAGAGAAAGAGGGGCATAAATTATGATAGCGATTAATGGAAAACAAATCATATCGGGAAAATTTCCCGATGGAACACTTCTGATAAAAGAAGATGTTCCAAAGATATATGATGAAAGCCGACGTGCAGATATTTTATGGAAGTTTGAAAATGATGAGGAAATAGTGACACTGATGTATCTCACAAGACATCTTCAGTCCAACGGAGTTACAGATGTACATCTGAATATGCCATATATTCCAAATGCAAGGCAGGACAGAGTGAAGACTAGTGAGGATGTATTTACTTTGAAGTATTTTGCAGAGCTGATTAATTCATTGAATTTTAAAAGTGTTACTGTACTTGATCCCCATTCATATGTCAGTGAAGCACTGATTGATAACATTATAATAAAGACTCCAAAGGAATATATCGAACAGGTTATGGATGAGATAAATGATGACAATCTTATGCTGTTCTATCCTGATGAGGGTGCAATGAAGAGATATTCAGGAATGATGGATAAGCCTTATGCTTTTGGGATAAAGAAAAGGGATTGGAAGACAGGAAAGATTCAGGGGCTTGATGTATCCGGGGCAACAGAGTTGATTGAGGGAAACACTGTGCTGATAGTGGATGATATCTGCAGCAAGGGAGGAACTTTCTTCTTCTCCGCAAAGAAGCTTAAAGAGCTTGGAGCGGGAGATATTTATCTCTATATTTCACATTGTGAAAACACGATATTATCAGGAGAAATATTAGACAGTGGATTGATTAAAAAAGTATTTACAACAGACAGTATATTTACAGAGAAAGATGAGAGAATTGAGGTGATTAGCTATGTTTAGAACAAACCCTATGTTACTTATAGATTTTTATAAAGCGGTGCATGCAGAAATGTTGCCAAAGTATATTACCAAGTCAGTTTCATATTTTACTCCGAGAATGAGCAGGGTTAAGATGTGGGACAAAGTTGTAATGTTTGGACTTCAGGGATTTATCAAAACATACCTTTGCGATTACTTCAATGAAGAGTTTTTCAATAAAGATTTTGATGAAGTTATAGGCGAGTACAAGAGAATAATGGACGCAACACTTGGAGTGGATGCTTATAAGATAGAAAAAATAGAAAAACTTCACAGATTAGGATATCTTCCTATAGAGATAGTTGCACTGAATGAAGGGGTTAGAGTTCCAATGCATGTTCCAATGTTTGGAATTACAAATACACATCCTGATTTTGCATGGCTGCCACAGTCACTTGAGAGTCTTATCTCTGCAGAGAGCTGGCATCCGATGCTTGCAGCTACTGTAGGATATACATACAGACAGATTGTAAATGAGTATTACGAAAAAACATGTGATGATGCAATTGTAAAATCAAAAGCTTTGGGAGCATTTGACTTTAGAGGTGAGGAATGTACAGAGTCAGCAATAAAAGCCGGTGCAGGCTGGTGTTTATCTTTCTTAAATACAGCAACAGTACCTACTATTCCTTATCTTGAATCAAATTACAACTGTGACTGTACAAAAGAACCGGTGGCATTTGGAAGCCCAAGTACAGAACATTCAGTAATGTGCAGTAACTTTGCAGTTGACGGTGATGAGATAACATTAATCAGAAGACTTTTGACAGAGATATATCCGAATACAAGTTTTTCTGCAGTGCTTGATTCATATGATTACTGGAATATCATTGATAATGTATTGCCACAGTTAAAGGATGAAATCTTAAGCCACAACGGCTGTATGCTTATGAGGGGCGATTCAGGTGACTGTATCGAAGTGGTTACAAAGACAGTATTCAAACTTTGGGATATCTTTGGAGGAACAGTCAACAGTAAAGGATACAAAGTTCTTGATCCGCACGTCAAAGCAATATATGGAGACTCTATCACAATTCAGAGATGTGAAGAGATATACCGAATATTGGAAGAATCAGGGTTTGCATGTTCAAATGTGGCACTGGGTGTTGGTTCTTTCTCAATGCAGTGTGTTGAGGAAGAAGGTATCTTAAAACCATTTACAAGAGATACTTTCAGTTCATGTATCAAAGCTACGTACTGTGAAATAGGTGACAGACCTGTTCCTATTTTTAAAAATCCAAAAGAAGGCGGATTTAAGAAATCGCAGAAAGGTTGTTGTGTAGTTTGGATGGATGAAAATGGCGAGTATGTATTTAAGGACGGATATACATGGGAAGAGGCAGTTGCTGCAAAAGAGAACTGTTTAGAGCCGATATTTAAAGACGGAAAGATGCTCAAGGAACAGACACTTGATGAGATTAGACAGAGATTACATGATGGAAAGTTCTAAATAATCTGTGATTTAATTTTGTGAGGATATAGTTATGGGAAAAGAATATAAATTTGACGCAGTAAAGGTTAAGGATGAATGTGTAGCGTGGATTAGAGACTTTTTTGAAAAAAATGGTCCGGGATGCAATGCAGTTGTTGGAATATCAGGAGGAAAAGACAGTTCAGTTGTGGCTGCACTTCTTGTGGAAGCACTTGGAAAAGACAGAGTTGTGGGAGTACTTATGCCAAACGGTGAGCAGAGTGATATTTCTTATGCAAGGCTGTTGGTGGATACACTAGGAATCAGAAATTTCACGATTAACATAAAAGATGCATTTGATGGAGTAATCAGCAGTTTTCCAAAAGATTTAGAAACATCTAACCAGACAGTTGTAAATCTGCCTCCGAGAATCAGAATGTCAGTGCTGTATGCAGTGTCACAGAGTGTTAACGGAAGAGTTGCAAATACATGTAATCTCTCAGAAGACTGGGTGGGATACTCAACCAGATACGGAGATTCAGTAGGTGATTTTAGCCCACTCAGCATGCTCACTGTAACAGAAGTAAAAGAAATAGGTCGTCTGCTTGGATTGCCGGGAGAACTTGTGGACAAAGTTCCTTCAGACGGACTTTGTGGCAAGACAGATGAGGATAATCTTGGATTTACATATGCGGTTCTTGATAAATACATCAGAACAGGTGAGATTGAAGATTTAAAAACCAAGGAAATCATTGACAACAAACATGAAAAGAATTTATTCAAACTTCAGCTGATGCCTGCATTTGTTCCTACTATGTGATGAAATAATGCATATTACATAAATCGTATACTGGTTTCAAAAAAACATACATAACGAAGATTTGATTTAAGAAGTTTTCTCATGAGAAAACCTTGAATCTTAATTTTGGTATGTATGTTTTTTTGCGTGAAAATTTGGTACAATATGTCCAGAGCGTTCTGGATCAGTACAAGAATCTGATATGAGCAGGAACGCCCGGAGTGTTCCCAAGTAGGGAATATGAATGAATTCATGAAAAAACGAAAGAGGGATTTCCATGCCATTATTGTTTTTACGTCAGGATATTACAAAAGTTAAAGCTGATGCGATTGTGAATACATCTAATACGAAACTGCTCCAGGGAAGTGGAACCAGCCGAGCGGTGTTTCTTGCAGCCGGAGAAGAGCAGTTGACAAAGGCGTGCACCGAGATTGGTGAATGCGAGATTGGACATGCGGTTATAACTCCGGGATTCAATCTTCCGGCGAAATATATTATTCATGTTGTGGGACCAATATGGATGAATGGAACAGCAAATGAGGTTGAACTGCTTTACAAGAGTTATGAGTCTGCGCTTAATCTTGCAAAAGATAATAATATTGAATCCATAGCATTTCCGCTTATATCAGCAGGCAATTATAAGTTCCCGGCTGAACTTGCACTTAGTACGGCAATTGATGCCATAAATGATTTTCTTGAGAAAAATGACATGACAGTATACCTTCTTATATACAACAAAAAGGTATTTGAAGTGAGCAGAAATCTGTCACTATCCATTAGTGAATACATAGATGACAAATATGTATTTGACAAAGATGAGAGTTATGATGAACTGTATGAAGTGAGAATGAATGATGCGCTGTTGCAAAAAAATAAGGCAAATTCAAATGAGGATAAAAATGCAGTTGCAAAGGGAGACGATACAAAACTTAAATATAATATTAACAATGAATGTAAGGATAATAATGAAAATAACAGCAAGGATAATAAAGAAACTCTCAAAGAAATATTAAATGACAAAGTAGAAACATTTACTGAATTGCTTTTCAGACTAATAGATGAGCGTAGTATGAGTGATGTGGAAGTCTACAGAAAAGCAAATATAGACAGAAAATTATTTTCGAAGATTCGGAGCAATGTAAACTACACTCCAAGTAAAAAGACAATATTGTGTCTTGCAATTGCCCTAGAACTTAATGTTTCACAGACAAATGAATTGCTGATGAAGGCGGGATATACATTGTCCGAATCTTCAAAATTAGATGTCGTTGTTTCGTATTTTCTCGAGAGGGGAAAATACAACATATTAGAAATAAATGAAATTCTGTTTGAGTATGATTTGCCAATGCTTGGATAATACTTGGATAATACTTGGATAATGCTTGGATAATGCTTGGATAATATTTGGCTAATACTTGGCCAATACTTGAGCCTTGATAATTAATTTGATAAAATACGAAAAGATGGAATGCCGGAAGCATTCCTTGATATGTTTAAGGAGGAAAAAAGAAATGGGAATAAACAGTATTGATGCAGAGGATGATCAGTTTGCATATCGTTACGACACTCAGTTATTGATTGACAGAAGAGATGAGGATTTAGACGAGGATGAGATAGCTGATTACATAACAGAGCATTTTGAAGGCAATTCACTGATTGCAGCAGGTGATGAGGATTTGGTTAAGATTCATTTCCATACAAATGAGCCTTGGAAAGTTTTGGAATACTGCAATTCGGTAGGAGAAATTTATGATATTGTTGTTGAGGATATGATTCGTCAGGCAGACGGATTGCAGGGATAAATAACATTTGAATTATCCAGTCAGGCAGACGGATTGCAGGGATAGACAATGATTGAAGGAATAAAAAATGCCTAGAATAATAGAAATTACAGATTTTAATGATAAGGAACTTGATGTTTATGCCAGGCTTACAGAGAATCAGCTGCTAAATATTTTTGAGCCGGATAAAGGAATGTTTATAGCAGAGAGCCCAAAAGTTGTTGAGCGTGCACTGGATGCAGGTTATGAGCCGGTGTCAGTTCTTGTGGAGAAAAAGCATATTGAAGGTGAGGCAAAAGGAATTATTGAAAGAATAGGTGACATTCCGGTTTTTACCGCTGAATTTGATGTGCTGACCAAACTCACGGGATTCAAACTGACAAGAGGTGTTCTGTGCGCCATGCGAAGAAAAAGACTAATGTCTGTGGAAGAAGTCTGCAGGGGTGCAAGACGAATTGCCATATTAGAGAAGGTTATGAATCCAACCAATTTAGGGGCGATTATTCGTTCGGCGGCAGCTCTTCATATTGATGCAATACTGCTCACACCGGAATGTACGAATCCCCTGTATCGACGTGCCATAAGAGTCAGCATGGGATGTGTATTTCAGATTCCGTGGACTATAATTGAAGATAGTGATGACTGGGATAGTACATATTTAGACAATATAAAGTCACTTGGATTCAAGACTGTTGCAATGGCACTCAGAAAGGATACAGTTGATATCGATGATGAGAGGCTCAAAGGTGAGGAGAAACTTGCAATCATACTTGGAACTGAGGGTGAAGGATTGCTTGACAGTACTATTGATAACTGTGATTATACAGTCAAGATTCCTATGAGTCACGGAGTGGATTCACTAAATGTTGCGGCAGCAAGCGCAGTGGCATTTTGGGAATTGTCAAAATAAACAATAAAATCAACAAAACAAAAGAGGCATAATAATCTTAAAATCAACAAAACAAAAGAGGCATAATAAACTTGAAATCATAAAAAAACATAACAACCTTAATTATTATAAAAGCATTGATATGGAGAAAAATAATTGGAAAGAACTATAAGTATTTTAGGAGATTCTTATTCTACATTTTTCGGATACAATAACAAAAAATATGATATGTGGTATCCAAATAATGAACAGGGTGTTATTTCAGTTGAAGAAACCTGGTGGAAACAACTCTGTGATGATGAGAGTTTAAAATTAATCGAAAATAACAGTTACAGTGGCAGTACGATATGTAACACCGGATATGATGGTATGGACAGTTCCTTCTCTTCGTATGTTACCAGGATTACAAAAGAGATGAGTGAAAAGTCGGAGGAGTCAGATATTTTTTTGATTTTTGGCGGAACTAATGATTTCTGGTCAGGAGCACCGATTGGAGAGATTAAGTATACTGATTTAGCAGATTCGGATTTAAAGCAGTTTGCACCTGCATTTTGTTACCTTATGGATTTCGCAACAAATAAGTACAAAAAATCTGTTATATATGTTATTGAGAATGATATTTTACCGGACTATATTACATCTGTTATGGATGAAGTATGTAATCATTTTGGAGTGAAAGTGATTAAACTGAAAAAAATAGACAAGATAAACGGGCATCCGACAAAAGTTGGAATGTCTGCCATCAGCAGGCAGATTGCAGAATATATCAGATGAAAATGTCAGCCTGACTTTCGCGATTATAAATAATCACTATCGATAACTAACTATGCAGGTTATCTCATGGCTGACACGCATTTTGAAGCAAGACTCGCGAGCGAGTATGGAATTGATTAGGAGTTTTCATAAATGACAGAGAATTCAGATAATAAAGTAATGAATATTTTATGTTACGGTGATTCAAATACATATGGGCATATTCCAATAGAGTGCACAAGATACGACAAAAATACCAGGTGGACAGGAGTTCTTGCCAATCTGTTAGGCGACAATTACAACGTAATTGAAGAAGGTTGTAATGGAAGGACGACGGTATTTGATGATCCTGATGAGCCGTGGAAAAACGGACTTCCATATTTAAGACCCTGCCTCAACAGCCATAAGCCTGTGCATGTGGTTATACTGATGCTAGGGAGCAATGATTTAAAAACTACATTTCATGCTTCTGCAAAAGAAATTGCAGACGGAGTGGAAAAGTTGGTTTGCGAAATCAGAGATTTCACAGATTATAAGCAGGGATTTATTCCAAAGATTATTCTTATGTCACCGCCGGTGATAGGTGATAAAATATGCGAGTCACAATTTAATACGGCGTTTGATATTACCGCTATAGAACGATCAAAAGAGTTGCCGGTATGGTATGAGAAGGTGGCAGAAAAATATGGATGTATTTTTGTGAGAACTTCTGACTACATAGAATCTTCAGATGAGGATTCTTTACATCTTACAAGAGAAGCACATGAAAAACTGGCAAAGGTTTTATGCAAAGTAATTATGGATGTGGTAACCTTTAGATACATTTTTCAGTAAGAAAGTTTGTAATTTTATTGAAGATAAAAGGGAGAATAGTAATGGACGAGAAATTGGTTTAATACACTGATGCCTTGTGTGCAGGGATTATTTGTAATAGTGGTTGGTATTATTTTTTCGTTAAAGATGCAGGAATTCCCGCCGGCATTTATCGTTGCAAAGGTAAGTGGAGTAGCACCGATATATGTGGATTATACATATAAGGGAACAGAGTATAATAATATTTTTTTGGAAGAGGGCTATAATGTGGAAGATAAGCAGATTGGAGATTCAGTAGACGTAGTTATTGATAAGAGAGAGCCTGATAATTGTATGTACAGAGGTTCTTATAGAAATAACTCTTCAATGATAGTATATGTATGTGCTGCTGTGGGTATATTTTATATATTGATAGGTGTATTTGAGAAGTATACTATGGGAATTTTTGGAGTAATGTTTGAACCATATAAGATAATTCTCAGACCAATATTAAAAAAAATGAGAAAGAATAATTAAGAAATAGTAATTAAGTAGTTATTGGAAATTTTTTATAGAATAAAAAAGCATTGGGCTTAAGTAGTATTAATACCTAAGTCCAATGCTTTTTCAGTTCAGCAGAAGAAAAGTTCTGCTTTATTAGTTTATGGGAAAACTTTTAGTATGCTCTGCCCCAGTAAACCATCTTCTTAGCAGGTTTTCCGCAGCATACGCATGTATCTGCAATCTGTTCCTGCTCGAATGGCATACAACGGCTTGTTACGCTTAATTTTTCTTTGATTGTATCTTCGCATGCCTGGTCTCCGCACCACATAGCTTTTACGAAACCTGATTTTTCAGTGAAGAGCTTTTCGAACTCTTCCATGTTCTTGGCAACGTATGTGTGGTCTTCGCGGTGAGCACGTGCTCTCTCAAGCATCTCTGTCTGCATTGTATCAAGAATTTCTGCTACCTTGCTCTCAAGTTCATCAAGAGATACCTCAATCTTTTCTCTTGTGTCACGACGGCAGATAACGCATTTATTTGCCTCGATATCTTTTGGACCAATCTCAACTCTGATACAGTGACCTCTCATCTCAGCCTCTGCAAATTTCCATCCGGGACTCTTGTCTGAATCATCAACTTTGACACGGAAGTTGCTAAGACGATCGCGAAGTTCGTAAGCCTTATCAAGAACGCCTTCCTTTTTCTGCATAATTGGAATGATGTTAACCTGAACAGGAGCAACCTTTGGTGGAAGTACTAAACCTTCATTGTCACCGTGAACCATGATAATAGCACCAATTAAACGAGTTGTCATTCCCCATGAAGTCTGGTGTACATGTTTTAACTTGTTGTCTTTGTCTGTAAACTGAATCTCAAATGCCTGCGCAAAACCATCACCGAAGTTGTGAGATGTACCTGACTGAAGAGCTTTTCCGTCATGCATCAAAGCTTCGATTGTGTATGTTGCAACAGCACCTGCAAATTTTTCTTTATCTGTTTTCTGACCTTTAATAACCGGGATTGCCAATACGTTCTCACAGAACTCTGCGTAGAGGTTAAGCATCTGAATAGTTCTCTCTTGAGCTTCCTCTGCTGTAGCGTGAGCTGTATGACCTTCCTGCCATAAGAACTCTCTTGAACGAAGGAAAGGTCTTGTCTCCTTCTCCCAACGAACTACAGAACACCACTGATTGTATACCTTTGGTAAATCACGATATGAGTGAACGTCATTTTTATAGAAATCGCAGAATAATGTTTCTGAAGTAGGACGAACACATAATCTTTCTGTTAATGGATTTAATCCTCCGTGTGTAACCCAAGCTACTTCAGGAGCAAAACCTTCTACATGATCTTTTTCTTTCTGAAGAAGAGATTCAGGAATAAACATTGGAAGATATACATTCTGAACTCCTGTCTCTTTAAATCTTGAATCTAACTGACTCTGGATTAATTCCCAGATAGCATATCCTGCAGGTTTGATTACCATACAACCTTTAACGCTTGTGTAGTCAATTAACTCAGCTTTTCTTACAACGTCTGTGTACCATTGTGCAAAATCTTCGTCCATAGAAGTGATTGCCTCAACCATTTTCTTGTCTGCCATAATAATTCTCCTTTGATATTGTTTTGATTTGGAAACGCCATTATGTATTTTTGTGTAAAAAAATAAGCCTTAGATCCCACAAGGGACCGAAGACTCGGCGGTACCACCCTAATTGATGTAAATAAACATCCAACTTAAAATCGTTAACGCCGAACTACGTTGTACTTACATGAATCACAATAAGAAAAGTGATGCATTTCGTACAAAACTCCAAGGCAGGTTCCATACCTTCTTCATAAGAACCTCACAGCTTTGCATATGTTATTGAATCATAAGCCAATGAATCACAGGCTATTGAAAAAAATAACTATGCTCAGGTTCTCTCTCTGAAATGAATAAAATATGTACTAGTCCTCTTCACAGTCTTTATCTGTAATTGGTTAGCCATGCATATCAAAATGAATGGGCTAATTAACGAAATTGTAATACATCTTAATTGCGATTGTCAAGTACGCGACAAAACAAGAGGTTAAAAACATTGACACAAGTATGATGAAAATGTTACAATGGACAAAGTTGTTGTAATAAATATGTAATAAGCACGGAGAGATTTATATATAATTATGAGAAAATTAATTACACTTACTTTGGTTACTGCAGTGCTCGGAACATCGGTTTTTACTAATCAGGTAAGCGCGAATGACGATGTTATAACATCTGCTTCAGTGGCCAAATCATATACATATACAGAATCACCTGATTTACAGAAGAAGATAGGTGAGATTATTGACGGAAGTGCCGGACTGAGAACAAAGACTCCGGTTGGATGTCATAAATTGAAAGCAAGTAATAGTTTTTCCGTTACAGGAAGAGATAACGGACAGACTGTTCGTGGATATCAGTGTTATATATATGCAAACGCAGTTTATAACAAGTTATTTGGAGAGACTATCGGTCACGGAACTAATTTAAAGAAATCAAAGAAACTTATTTCCAATGGTGGGAAAACTGCTTCTTACAATTTATTCAGGAAATTAGATGTTAGAACAGGTGCATATTTCAGAGCATCTGTAAGTAAGAGTGGCAATTATAACAGTAACGGTGGGCATTCACTTATTATCCTCTCATACGATCAGGATACAATATCTTACATTGATGGAAATTCTAACGGTAGGGGATTAGTTGCTGTTACAAGAGAGTCTTGGAAAGATTTTAACAAACGTCAGTTGTCGGGTATTTCACGTCGTATTCACCTTTTGGTTCAGCCAAAGGCAACTTATTATGACAAGATGTACAATGTTCCGAAGAGTACAACTATCAAAACAGTTTCCAGCAATAATCAGTACGTAACAGTAAAGTGGAAAAAAGTCAAAAATATAACAGGTTATCAGATAGTTTGTGGAAATGCTTCAGCCAATGTGCAGGACAAAGTTGTTACAGTTAACAATTCGTCTAATAAGGCAGTTATTAATCTTAACAACAATTCAAAATATTATCTGAAGGTCAGAGCTTTTAAGAACACAAACAACAAGATTATGTACAGTAACTGGAGTAAGGCAAAGACGGTTACAATCAGTTACAAAGTTATAAATCAGACTTTCGGTGGTACTGCAACTCCGCAGCAGGTAGTGGAAAGCGAGAGTAATATTACTGCTGAAGAAACAACACAGTATGCAGACTGGTATGTTGAGAAAGAGCGTGAAACTACTACAGAGGAAATAACAGAGACAAGTGTTTCTGAAAACAGCGATGAAGACAATATGCCTGAAGATTATTTTGTCCCAAAAAGAAAATTAGAAAAATAGTTGACATAATCAAATGAAAATATAAATGAAGAGTTTATAACAATATGAAAAGAAAGTGTGCAAAAGATTATCCTGTTGCACACTTTTTTGCTTGTTAATAGAATAAATATAGGATAAAATAGTTCTTATAGTATTATTTTATTATGAACGATAAAAGGAGGAAGGAATATGAGTGTTAATTTACAGAATGGTGAGTCAATAAGTTTGACAAATGAGATTTCCGGCTTGTCAAAGATTACGGTAGGACTTGGCTGGGATGAGGCAACTATTACAATAGATGAGGGGTTGTTCAGAAAAAAGAAAAAGGTACCTATCGATATTGATTGTGATGCGTCAGCTATTCTTTTAAGGTCATCAAGGTTATGTTCAGAAGAAGACATAGTTTATACAAGACGTCTTGAGCATGGTTCAGGTGCAATCCATCATCTTGGAGATAATCTTACGGGAGAAGGCGATGGTGATGATGAACAGATAGTTGTTGATCTTGCAAACCTTCCTGCAGAATATGATAAGATTGTATTTGTTGTAAATATTTATCGCGCTCATGCCAAGGAACAGAATTTTGGTATGATTAATAATGCATTTATTCGTATAGTTGATAATAGTACAAGTCGTGAGATTTGCAGGTATAATCTGACGGAGGATTATGCAGAGTCAACAGCTTTGGTGTGCGGTGACATCAGCAAAGTTAACAATGAATGGTGTTTCAATGCCGACAGCAAAGGTACTCCTGATGACGATATTGAAGAAGTTGCAGAGCGTTATAAATAGAATTACAGCAGACTGTAATACTGTTTAATTTAGGAGGATAGAGTGAAGTATAAGGGACTTACGGATATAGAAGTTGAAGAGTCACGTAAAAAATATGGTTCTAATGAGATCCCGGATTCAAAGCCTACCACCTTCTGGCAGGCGTTTAAAGAGACATTTAATGATCCAATGATTAGAATATTATTAGTCATTGCAATGATTATGATTGGAATGTTCTTTTTAGATTATGCTGAAATATATGAACCTTTAGGTACTCTTATAGCAATACTCATTGTTTCATTAGTGACTGCAAAGACGGGTGTTGCCAGTGATACAAAGTACAGAGAATTAAAAGACAGTACCAAAAAAGAAGAATGTAAAGCTTATAGGAATGGAACGGTTACCGTCATAAAGGTTGATGATGTAGTTGTTGGAGATAAGATATTGCTTCAGTCCGGCAACAAGATTCCGGCCGACGGAGTTTTGGTTTCAGGTGGTTTGCGTATCGATAATTCTGCTCTTAACGGAGAGACAGAGGAGTGTAGAAAAAAAGCAGCACCGGAAGGATTTGACTTGCAAGACAATATTACAGGTGATACTTTTGTTGACAAGCATTCATTGTTCAGAGGGGCTGTTGTATTTGACGGCGAAGGTGTTTTGGATGTTAGAAGAGTTGGTCTTAAGACTATGATGGGAAGAATGGCTGAGGAGATGCAGGAAGAAGAACCGGATTCTCCACTAAAAGTCAAATTGTCAAAACTGGCTCATCAGATTTCAACATTTGGTTATATAGGAGCCATCCTCATTGCTTTAATGTACTTAGGACATTTTGTCAATGTGCAGGGAGGAATCGATAGTTTCTTTGCACAACCCGCAAAAGATGTTGTCAAACAGATTATTGATTCGGTATCGCTTGCAGTAGTCATTATTGTTTGTGCTGTTCCTGAAGGACTGCCACTGATGATTTCCATAGTGCTGATGCAGAATACAAGCAAGATGCTTGATCATAATGTTTTAGTAAGGAAAGCAGAAGGTATCGAGACTGCCGGTTCTCTCAATATTTTGTTTAGTGATAAGACGGGGACCATTACAAAAGGTATGCTTGAAGTTGTAGATTTTTTTACTGCAGATGGCAGATCAATCAATCTTTCAAAACTTGAAAAGTACACCACTTTAAAAGGACTTCTTAATTTGGCTTGTGTCAAGAATTCACAGTCTATGTTTGATGCAAATCACAGAGTTATTGGCGGTAATGCCACGGATCAGGCCATTATCAAGTTCATGGGTGAAAACACATACAGGAGCGTTGCTGAGAATAGTGAATATATTGTGATCGATTCACAGGGATTTAACTCCGCAAACAAATTCAGCCAGGCAAGAATTGACAGTATAGGAAAGACGTTTTATAAGGGTGCGCCTGAGAGACTGCTTGCCAAAGCAAAAAAATATCTGGATGCGGATGGCAAAATACATTATATTGACAGAGAAGCTCTGGACGTTAAAATCAATATGTTAGCTCAAAAAGAAATGAGGGTTTTGGCGTTTGGATATTCAGAAAATGAACTTGTTGAGGATAGTATTAATGATGATATTGTAATAATCGGTTTGGTTGGAATTCGTGATGAGGTCAGACCTGAAGCAATTGAAGCAATTGAAGAGGTTCAAAACGCAGGTATTCAGGTTGTAATGATTACAGGTGACAGACTTGAGACGGCAGTGGCAATCGCAAAAGATGCAGGTCTTTTGAAGAACAGTGATGATATGGCTCTTTCTTCCACGCAGCTCAATGAGATGTCGGATGATGAGATTAAGAATATTCTTTCGCATATACGAGTAATTGCAAGAGCACTACCAACAGACAAATCGAGAATGGTAAGAATTTGTCAGGAAATGAATTTGGTAGTCGGAATGACCGGAGATGGTGTAAATGATTCGCCGGCACTAAAGAGAGCAGATGTTGGTTTTGCTATGGGAAGTGGAACTGAAGCAGCAAAAGAAGCCGGTAAAATAGTTATTCTGGATGATAATTTCAAATCCCTGAAGGATGCAATATGGTATGGAAGAACTATTTACCGTAATATTTTAAAGTTTTGCAAATTCCAGCTTGTAATTAACGTAGCTGCAGTACTTGTTAGTTCGCTTGCTCCGTTTATCGGACTTGATAATCCGCCACTTAAGGTGACACATCTGTTGTTTGTCAATCTGGTAATGGATGGTCTTGGTGCAATAATGTTAGGAAATGAACCTGCACTTGAAAAATACATGCGGGCAAAACCAATAAGAAGAGATGAGAGTATTGTAAGCAAGAGAATGTTGGTACAGATTGTTCTTATGGGGTTATGGCTTACATTTATAAGTTTTGTATTTTTGAGGAATCCAATATTTAAAAATCAGTTCTTTGATGGAAGCGAGAATAAATTGCTGACAGGATATTTTGTATTATTTATTATAGCAGCATTGTTCAACGGATTTAATGTCAGAGATGAAGGTCTTGGTATTTTTATGAGACTCAATGAGAACCCGGGATTTATAAAGATGTTCTTTGCCATAATTTTTGTGCAGGCGTTTATTGTAAATGCAGCTTTAATACCTTTACCAATATTCAAAGCCATTGGACGTATGTTTAGTTGTACTCCGTTTGGAGTTGAAGGATGGGCAATGGTAGTGTTGTTGGCATTCACTATGATACCGGTAGATGTATGCAGAAAAGTTATTGCTAAGTTAATAAGAAAAAATAAAACAGGACAGTTGCACTAAAGTGTAACTGTCCTGTTCTTTGTATTAAAATATCGGTTGATTTTTAGCTAACCTTTAATTAATCTCTTTAATCCAATCTCTGAAATAATTTCTTGAATTAATCCTGATTACCATCCCTGACTAACCTGTGGTGCTCTGTAGTCGTTAGAGAACAGGATAGAAGCCTGAACGTTGTATGGTTCAAGTGCAGACTGTCCCGGATCTGTATTGATTTTTGCGTAATCTGTTGGAAGCCATACTGATTTTCCACCGTTCCATCTGAAGCCGATTCTAAGAACCTGGCTGTGCTCTTTTTCTACTAAAGGACCATTTTCTACTTCCTGTTCGTAGGTAAATCTTCTTGGACATAATGTAATCCATTTCTTATCTGCGTAATTCTCGTTATCCTGATCGAAGCAGTATGGGTACTGATCAATGATAATCTGCCATTTTGTCTTGTCATCCATGCCACCGTCAGGAGTATAATTGTTTGTGTCTTTTGCACCCTTTAAGAAAGTACGTGATGCGAATTCATGTATAGGAATGTAATCTACACCGTTTGATCCTTTCTTGCCCCAGTATTCATTAATGTGCTGCTTTGCAAAATTGTTAAGTAAGTACTTATCACCTGAAATTGCGCCGGCACCTGTCTGTAAAGCATTGAGCATATCAAATACTTTGTTGGTATTATCACTTAAACTGTCAGGTTTCTCCATGTTATCAAGTGCAACAACATATAATGCTGCGATAACGTATGGATCATTACAATTCTTGATTACATATTCAACCTGGGCAGTAGTTGTAGGCCAAGGATTGAAACTTACATATTTTCTGAGTAACTGAATAGGGAAATTCTCAGTTTCACCTTTGCCGTTTACTGCAGAGAATAATCCGTCATAAGGTTCTTCTGTAGTTGTCCAAACAACTGTTGGATCTGTAGGTTCCTGAACTGATGGAGTGTTATTACCTTGCTGATTGTTGTTACCTTGCTGATTGTTGTTACCTTGCTGATTGTTGTTACCTTGCTGATTGTTGTTGCCGGCCTGATTGTTGTTAGCTGTCTGATTATTGCTGCTTGTCTGATTGCTGTTCTGTGAAGAAGCAGTCTGATTTGTGCTTGTATTACTTGCAACGTTGTTTTTGTTTGCAGCTGTTACAGTAACTTTGCATTTGAGAGATTTACTCTTCTTGCCAGCCTTATACTTGGCAACGATAGTTGTAGAACCTGCAGCCTTTGCAGTAACTTTTCCTGATTTAACAGTAGCTACTTTTTTGTTAGTTGTGCTCCATTTAACCCCTTTAACTTTTTTCTTTCCTTTTTTTACAGTAAGAGTAGTTTTTTCACCTACTTTTAATGTAACTTTTTTCTTTGAAAGTTTAACTTTCGCAGCGGCAGAAACGTCAAAAGATGGTGTAATCATGCTAACTGTAACGAATGCTGCCATTAACAAACATAGTGCTTTTTTTCTCATATAGAGCTCCTTTCCATTTGCATAGTAAAGCAATAAGTTTTTTGGTGAAGATAAAAATTCTATTGAAGAAATAAATCTGTCAAATAAGAATCTGTATCTTCGTTGTTAAAATGTTACCTATATATGAAGTGCGATTGGCACATCCATAAATCCGATTAAAGCTACAAATGATAAAAAATAACCTGATATTCAATTGAAAACCGTTCATACAAAATGAAAACACAGAGTGCTTATCATAGTGCTGAAACGGCTTGTCTCATACAAAATATTATAAGACAAATCATAGGAAAAATCCACCGAACTTTTTAATGTGAAATTGATGTTTTATAAGTTGTCTCCTGACATTTTCATCCGGATGAATAAATGATAATATATAACTATATAAATAAGTATCGGAGATTAATATTGAATTGAATGAAATGAGGTGGAAAAATGCATAAAAGAGTTGAAGAGTGCAGTTTCTACGATTCGTCGGAAAATATTATTTATAAGTTGTACAGAAAAAATGACAGCATGGCGATTCTGGAAAAGGTAAAAGTCGATATTAAGAATATGGCAGCTGACTGTGAAATATTTGAAAAACCAATTGAAATACTCTCCAATTTGGATATCTTTTTCAGGGATATTGATGAGGAAATGTGGTGTGAAACAGATGAAGATTACAATATTGTAAATGATGTGGAATCCTCTGCGGAATCTTTTGTTGTGGCAAATAAAGAAATTATAAGTATTATCTATGAAGGAAAAAGGTTGAGGTCTTATTCGACAGATACAGGTGAAATAAAAGAAAATAAAATATTTAACGATATAAGAAATTATTTTAAATATGCAATGGAAAAGGAAAACAGTACGGTTAAATTAGTTTATGATTCCTTCGATGGCGGAGGCCCTGAGTACACATTTGAAATTAAAAATCCTGGAATTTTTACCTGGTATTCAAGAAGACATTATATGAATGAAAAACATGAAGAAATGTGTGGGTCAGGATATAATGTTATTTTTACGCTGTATCCGTTAAGAACGGGAAAAGCACAGGCCATAATTACCGGAAGGTCACCAATATGCCCTACTGAAACCTGGGTGATTGAAGTTACTGTGGACGAAGGAATGAAGATTTCTTATGAAGACATTTATGAAGACATTTAGGAAGACATAACGGAAGATATTTCTTACGAAATGTAATGAAACGATTCAATAAATTGAACAATTCTCTATAAAAATTGTATATTCTTGTTATTTTTGTCTGTGATTGGCGAGTTTTGGTAAAAAAGAACTCTGTTGAAAGAGTTCAATTTACATCTGGTTTAAGGAAATGTACAATCAGAACTAGAAGGGGAATTTTAATATTAACAGTATTTTAATTCAAAAGGAGAATTGTTATCATGAAACGGACAAAATTAATCAGTTTCTGTCTGGTACTGGCAATTACGGTCGTTCCATTGTCTGATGGATTTGCTAAGTACCGGAATCACTGCGCCCTTGCGGCATCAGCTCCTGTTCAGGAGAGTACCTATTACAACATTACCAATGTGTGTACCGGAAGAATGATCGACATTCCAAGTGGAAAAGATGAGGACAAAAATCCTCTGCACACATGGACGATTAACAACAAAGATGCAGAAAAATTTTCATTCGAAAAAGTAGCGGGAGAGGATTATTATTACATTGTTCCAAAGGTTGCACCGACAAGAGTTATTGATAATCCTTCAAGCAGTATGTCTGCAGGAACCCAGTATCAGATCTACACAAAGAACAGTACTGATGCGCAGAAGTTTAAGCTTGAGCCTGACGGCGAGGGGAACTTCAAGATTATTAACAAAAAGAGCGGAATGGCACTTACTGATATGTGTAATGAAAAGGGCTCCACAGATGAGGAGAAAGACATTACAGTAAGGCAGCAGGCTGTCTCAAGTGACAGCAGACAGCTTTGGAAGATTACAAAGCTGGCAAATGATTATTACTTTAATCAGCCGGTAAAGACTGACGGCGCGGATCCGTCCATGGTTCTTGCCGGAGGAAAATACTACTATTGTTTTGCAGGTGCAGGCAATACAGTAAAAATCGCAGAACTTAGCAGTCTCGAGAATATGGGATCATTTGGTACCACTGTTGTGGCATTTACACCACCGGATTCAGGAATGTACAGCAAGGAAGTATGGGCACCTGAACTCGTGTGGTTAAGTGGACGCTGGTATGTATATTTCTGTGCAGATGACGGAACCAATGCAAACCACAGAATGTATGTACTTCAGGGTGGAACAAATGCCGATAACCCATTGGATGGAGACTGGACTTTTATGGGAAAAATCTATGACACATCTAATGACCGTTGGGCAATTGACGGAACAGCATTTACATACAACAATGAGAATTATTTTGTGTGGTCAGGCTGGGGAGATTCCACAGGAGGAAATGTGCAGAATCTTTACATTGCAAAAATGAGCAACCCATGGACCTTATCAACACAGAGAGTATGTATATGTCAGCCTACAAACACATGGGAAAAATCCGGCGGTTCATCTATAGCAGAGGGACCGGAAGTTCTTATTAACGGAAGCAAGGTTCACATTATTTATTCTGCTGCAGCAAGTTTTACAGACAGTTACTGTCTTGGAAGAATCACATGTACAGACGGTAATCTCTTAAATGCATCTTCATGGGCTAAGAGTGACGGACCTGTATTCAAGGGAACAGAATATACATTTGCCCCGGGACATAATACATTTGTAAAGTCAGTTGACGGAACAGAAAACTGGATTATCTACCACTGTGCAAGATACAGCGGAAGCAAATGGACAAGAGCAATCAGAGCTCAGAGATTTACATGGACAGACAACGGCTATCCTTTCTTTGGTGAGCCTATCGATCAGGGTGTTTCAGTATCACGTCCGTCCAAAACCTACAATCCTCCTGTTAACACAACAAACTATTACAAGATTGTAAATGTGGGAACAGGTAAGGTAATGGATATCCCAAATAAATCTGATGCAAACGGAACAAAGATTCAGACTTATGCAGACAATAACACAATTGCTCAGAGATTCAGATTTAAGAGCAATTCTGATAAATGGTTCAATATCATTCCTAGATGTGCAGAGTCAAAAGTATTTGACGATCCTTCAGGATCAAAAGAGAGAAATGTAAGTTACCAGCTCTATACATCAAACGGTTCGCCATCACAGAAATTCAGATTTGAGCACATGGGTGACGGAAAGTACAGAATTGTAAATAAAGCAAGTTTGCTTGCACTTACAGATACAACTGAAATAGTAGGTGGAAGCGGATATGTAGAGCAGAAGAGATACATGAACAGTGACTATCAGTTATGGCAGTTAGTTCCGATGTCAGGTGATGAAGTATTCGAAGATCCAACAAACGTTCAGGTTTCTTCAGATGATACATGGATCAATCTTGGTGCATGGTCATATTATTTCGGAAGCTGGAACGGTTCTAACGGAACATATATCGGTGGAACAACAGCGGATAAATTTACTGTAAATATTACAGCAAATAACAAAGCTCAGTGGGGTATTCAGGTAGCCCTTGATAATCAGCCTGTAATAAGCGGACATGAGTACAGATACACAATCAAAGTTAACTCAACTTCTGCAGGAAGCATTATCAGTAAAGAAGATGTATCAAGACTCAAGGAAGATACAACGAACATCACATCCGGTGACAACACAATCACAGGAACATTTACAGCTACAGACAGCAGGGCAAAGATTCTTTTTGAACTTGCTTCAGGAATAAATGCCGGTACAACACTTAAGTTTACAAACTTCTCGTTAGTTGATTTAAGTGCTGCTGTGGAGACAACGGTTGCACCTACAACAGAGGCTCCAACAGTTGCACCTACGACAGAGGCACCTACAACAGAGGCTCCGACAACAAAACCGCAGAATGATATTACTGTTGATGAAGACGGAATAAACACTTCTGAGAAAGTGAGTGTTTTGGGATTCCAGATTAGCACTATTTTTGGAGGAACAAGAGTAAGCGCTCAGGTTGAGCCTACAATTAACGGTAAGAATGTTGTTAAGACAGGAATGGTCTTCGGTCTTAGCAGTTACGATGATATTAACAGCAATATTACAAGTGGAGATATGTATGTGAGAACAGATAATGAGTTTATTAGAGCATATGATTCCACAGCCAATGGAATAAGTCAGTATAAGCTTGGACAGTCAGATACAGCTACATATTTCAAAATGACAATGAGCTATGGAGCTGCTAACAAGACAGCTTACGCGGCAATGTACAAAGTCAGAGCTTATGCAGTTCTTGAAGACGGAACATATGTGTACAGTAAGACACGTGACTTCTCAGTATTTAAGATTGCAAAGAAATTGTACAATGATGTACTTATGAATACAGAGGAAGCACACAATTATCTATATAACACAATTTTAAAGACAGTTGATCCTGATTTCGCAAGCGTAGAGTACAAATGGGGAGATACTATTTTAAATCCATACAACTAGGAAAGGATGGCCATACGCTAAAAAGAGCGAAGGTGTTTTACAAATAAATCGGAGGATAATATGAACGGATATATAAAAAGAATATTGTCGTTTGTCATGGCTTTAACTATGGTGACCGGACTGATACAGTTAAGCCCTGCACAGACAAATGCTGATGTGACCACAAGCGGAAATTCCAATGATTTTCCAATTGTGTCAGGAAGTACCACAGCTACTCTCTGGGTGGATTCATCGGAAGAGACACCTGTTACAAGAGTAGTAAATGATTTCAGAGATGACGTAAAGAGAGTTACCGGAAAAACTCCTACAATCAGTAATGCGTCATCACTTCCAAGCGGACCTGTTGTGATTATCGGAACACTTGATAAGAGTGCACAGATAAAGTCACTTATTTCAAGTGGAAAGATTACGACTTCAGAAGTAAACTCTATCAGGAATAAGTGGGAGGCATATCTCATCAAAGTTGTTGATAAGAACACAATGGTCATTGCAGGTTCTGACAACAGAGGTGCAATATTTGGAACATATGAAGTGTCGGAACAGATGGGGGTATCTCCATGGTATTACTTTGCTGATGTTCCGATTCAGACAAAGACTAACGTGTACATGCCGCAGGGCACATCAATCACAGATATGCCTGATGTAAAATACAGAGGTATATTCATTAATGATGAGGAAAAACTTGGGGCATGGTGTGTGAACAAATTCAATCCTGCAAACGGTGGTACAGGAAAAATGGGACCACAGTTGTACGCAAAGATTTTTGAATTGATATTGAGACTTAAAGGAAATTACATCTGGCCTGCAATGCACGTAAATGCATTTGATAATATCGAAGAGAACGGACAGGTTTTAAGACAGTACGGAGTGGTAATGAGAAAGACCATTTCGGCAGGTGATGAGTGGGGAACATTTAAAAAGAAATATGCCTCACAGATGGGAATCAGTGCAGATTCACTGACATACGATTACACAGTTAATCCTGAAGCGGTAAAAGCTTTCTGGAGAGACAGCATTAACAAGCACAAAGATTCGGAAGTACAGTGGCTTTTCGGTATGAGAGGAACAGGTGATGAACCTTTCAACACAGCAAACTTAAGCGATTCAAAATGGGATAAATACGGAACAACAACAGAGGGAAGAAAGGCAGGTCTCTTATCAGAGATTATTGCAGAGCAGTTAAATACCCTCAAGGAGATAGTAGGAACAGAAAAAGCCAATAAGGCTTGTAAAGCAATTCTTCCATATAAGGAAGTTCTGCAGTTATATAACAATGATCAGTTTACATTACCGTCAGATATGACAGTAATCTGGTGTGATGATAACCACGGAATGGTTAGACGTACACCAACAGATCGTGACAGAGCCATGGCTCAGGGGGGTATGTATTATCACGCATCATACTGGGCACCGGCAAATCAGAGTTACATTTGGATGAGGTCAATTCCGTTAAGCGTTATCGGTGAAGAAATGAGCAAATGTTGGGATACGGGAATCAGAAACATCTGGGTACTCAACGTAGGAGATATCAAGCCTGCAGAAGGTGAGATGGATTACTTTATCAGATGCGGTTGGGACGTTGACAAATATACAAAAGATTCAGCAGGCTTCTCAAAAGAGTGGATGAAGAGAAACTTTGGAAGCACAATCAGCGAGGCAACACAGAATGAAATTGCTGACATTCTCACAACATTCTACCACCACTCAAACATCAGAAAGACAGAGCATATGAGACTGGATCTCTTTGATCAGACATATTACAACGAGTGGGATAAGAGAATGCAGATGTGGCAGGATCTTTATGACAGGGCAAATGCAGTTGCAAACAGTATGTCCACAACGGCCATGAAGACAGCATTTTATGAACTGGTACAGTGTAAGATTAACTGGGTATATCTGACAAACAAAATGTTCTACTATGCAGACAAGAGTACTCTGGCATATGATCAGGGACGTATGGCTTCTGCCCAGAACTTCTCGGATATTTCCATTGCAACAGAAAAACAGAGAAAATCTGAGATAGCATATTACAGTACAATTTCAAACAAAAAATGGGAAGGACTTATTGACCCTGAGGTTTACTCACCACCTGTAACAAGTCAGTTGCCAGAGACAAATCCTGCGCTGATTCTTGGAAAAGCAGAGATGGGAGTTGTAGTTCAGGGTGAAGAGATGCCTGTAAATAAGACATCGCATCTTACATTTAACAGATACGGAAATGACGGAAAGTTCATTGATATTTTCAACAAAGGTGCAGGAAGTATTTCGTGGAATGCAACCTGTGATCAGGATTTTGTATCCCTCACAAAGACTTCAGGAACTGTAAATGACGAACAGAGAATTTTCGTTACAATTAATAATTTTACAAAAGCAGCCGGAAAGAGTGCGATTATCACAATTACATCAGGCGATGTAGTTAAGAAAGTAAAAGTAAATATTTCAGACCTTGCAGCAGGAATCACAAATTGCTACGTTGAAGCAGACGGTTATGTTGCTATGGAGGCAGAACATTACACAGCAAAGGCAGATGCAGGAAACATCAAATGGAAGAAACTTACAAATGCAGGAAGAGGTTTTTCAGGTGACATGATGCAGGTGGTTGATCCATCCCTTACTGAGACAGGAATCAGTAATGTGAATTCATCAACTTCACCATCCTTAAGTTATGATTTCTATCTGACATCAGAAGGAGCATTTCCACTTGAGATTTACAGGTTGCCAACAATGAACGCAATACCAAACGGAAAGATTAGATTTGCATATTCCATTGACGGTCAGTCACCTGTTGTGATTTCATCTACAGCAGTTGATGAGGGAACAACAAGCAACCAGAACAAGCAGTGGGTAAAGAATCTCTTTGGACAGATTGAAAAACATGTAGTTGCATTGCCAAATCTTTCTTCTGGAAAACATACCTTAAAGATTTGGATGGTTGATAATTATATCGCTATCGACAAGATGGTAATTTACACAAACGGAACTGTTAAAGACAGTGCAAACGGACCTGATGAGAGTTACAACAGTGCATACAAAACAACATTTAAGACAAGTGTAAATCCGGGCTCAAGAGAGTCAAAGAAACTTTCAGAAAAGAATGTTATGGCAGGATGGGGAAGCGGACCATTTGTTGAGAGTGCCGGAAAAGTCGGAATTGAAGCAGAGTATGCAATGGAAAATGTACTCCTGTCAAAGAGTCAGATTACATCTGATATGGCAGCTTACACAGTATCTAAGAAGAACATTGCATCAGAGGTTAGCGGAAAACTTCCAAATGAGTGGAGACTCACACAGTCAGACACAGGTCTTGCAATGAGAATGCCGGACAAAGGTTCAGGATGGTCAACAGCAGCGCAGTTCCCACAGTACGCTCCGGAACTCAGTTACAGAATTAATTTCAGCACAACAGGTACATACAATGTATGGCTTCGCTGGAGATTTGTTGACAATGCTTCAGATTCAATCAGAGGCGGACTGGACAATACATATGTTGACGGACAGTTTACCGGAAGCGGTGGATTCCACAGCGACAGCAAAGATGAAAAATGGTACTGGCAGAAAGTGGCAACACTTGATGTCACAACAGCAAAACAGCATCTCTTCTCTCTTTGGGTAAGAGAGGACGGAAATATGGTTGATAAGATTTATCTTACAACAGGAACTGAGACACCTACAGACAGCAGTTTTTCAGTTTCATCAAGAGCAGGAACAGCGGCAAAGAGTACATTTGCTCAGACAATTGCAGAAAAGAGAAGTGCATTTGACAGCACATCATATCCACTTGGAACAGATCTTGGATGTTATGACAAGGCAGCTTACAACTGGTACAAAGATGTTTTAGGACAGGCAGAAGTTATGGCTTACGGTGGAAATGTAACAGATTCAAGTGCACAGACAATGCTTACAAAACTTGAAAGTGCAGAGCAGGCACTCAAAGATTCACAGGTGCTTGACGGTGTGTTCTCACACTACAATGCATTCAGAGATTTCCAGTATGATGAACTTGCAAAGACACCATACGGATTTGAGGTAATGGCTCTTACTAACGGTGCTAATGCAGTGGTGGCAGAAGAAAATGACAATAAGTTCTTAAGACTTACAACAAGTTCTACAGCAGGAAAGGCAAACTTATTCCTTCCGTTTAACGGAACTGTATTTTCAGATGCAAATCACAGAGTTGAGATAGAATTTGACGCCAGATTTACAGGAACATTCCAGTATGCAAATGCTGCAATGATTAGAAATGACCTCGATAAATATGCAATGGTAGCTGCGTTTGACAATACAAATCAGTCAGCAGATATCAAGATTCAGAATGCAGGAACAAAGACTTCAGTTCAGAAGTTTGAGTCAGGCAAATGGTACAAATTCAAACTGATTGGAAACTGTGCCGGCTCATCATACAGTGCTTATATCAATGGTGTATTGGTAGCTGACAACTTTACATTCAGAGATGCCACAGGTTCAAATCTTGTAGGTCACCTTATCGGAATTGACGGATTTGCAAATGGTATGATGGATTATGACAATTTCAGTGTCAAGGTTATTGATACAAATGAAGCAAACAATGCCCAGACAATGAAAACAAAAGTTGCTGCTATGCAGAGTGAAGTATTTGGCATGTCATATCCACTTGGAGAGACAGTTGGATGCTACAGCACACAGATGTATGTAAATCTTATTAACGCTTTAAGTACAGCAAATACCGAGGCAAATAAGGGAACACTCACAGAAGAGAAGGCAGAAGAACTTGAAGCGACAATTGCACAGGCAAAGAAGAATTTGGACAACTCACTTGTTACAGTAGGAAATAACAAACAGGTTTATAATTTGTACAGAGACTTTGAGCATGATGTTAAGGGAAATTATTTCCCATACGGAATAAAGGCAGTTACAGTTGACAACGGTGGTACCGCAACAATCACAGAAGAAAATGGAAACAAATTCCTTCGTCTTTCAACATCAGACCAGGCAGGACATGTAAATCTGTTCTACCCATATGTTGGAAACACAAAGGTAAATGGTGATAAGAAAGTTGTTATCGAATATCAGGCCAGAATAAATGATGTGAGATATGCAAATCTCAACATTGCAAAGAGCCAGTCAGACAGTGCTGCAACAACAATGGCATTTGACAATGCAAGTTCAGCTCACAGAGTAATATTAAAACAGTCAGGATCTTCAACTCAAAAGATTGCAGATTACGATTACAATACATGGAACAATTTCAAAGCAATACTTGATATGGACGCAAAGACATACGATGTTTACATGAATGATGTACTTGTGGCAGAGGGATATCCTTTCAGAGCAAACGATACAACATCACTTATCGGACAGTCATTTGGAATTGACGGATTTGCAAACGGACAGCTTGATCTTGATAATCTTAAAGTTTATGTTATTGATGAACAGGCAGAAGAGGACATTGAAGTATCTGATGGAATAGAAATCAACGGCTATCAGATTAGTGCAATTTCAAAAGGTATGAGAACAGTTTACTCAGTAGCAGATGAAATCGACGGCAAAGCAGTTGTAAGTTCAGGAATAGTATATTCACTTACAGATTATGCAAAAGCATCAGAATTATATGTTGGAAGTGACAACGATTCAGTTGCAGGTTTTGAGAGCACAACAGCCGGAAGACTTGAGAGAAATTATTCATCTACAGGAAAGACATCAAGTTTTGCAATGACAATGTTATTTGCAACAAAGAATCCTTTAGAGTACACATCAGGCTGGAGAATCAGAGCATATGCAAAACTAGAAGATGGAAGTTATGCATATTCAGCTGCGTATGAGTACACAATCTTCGGTGTGGCAGACAGATTATATCGCCAGAAACTGATGCCATCAAAAGACAAACATGATTATCTCTACACAGACATCCTGTCACTTGCAGACAGCAATTATGCAGTGACAGAATTTGACCTTTCCAAATCAATAGTTGATTTGGATTGATGAATAATTTTAAAGTAAAATAAAAAATAGGAGATGAATTTCATTAACGAAATTCATCTCCCATTTTTTTCATCTAATTATTAATTATTCGACTTTAAATATTTTACTTTTTTGGAGTCTTAACAGTTTTCTTAGAACTCCATTTTCCGTATATCTTTTCACCAAACTGAGTACCATAAGCTCGCACACGAACATAGTACTTTGATTTTGCTTTGAGATTCTTTATGGTTACAGAAGTCTTTTTTGTCTCAACAGTTTTTGTTTTTGATGCCTTGAATTTGTTGTTTGTTGAATACTGTAATTCATATTTTTTTGCATTCTGAATTTTAGCAAATTTGATTGTTACTTTATATTTCTTTGATTTCTTTGATACTTTTTTAGCCTTTGTTATTTTCTTGATTTTTCCATTGGAGAGTTTTAACTCAGGAACAGGAGTAGTTTTCTCGCCGTCGGCATTCAGGAAAACAGAGTAGCCTAAATACTTTCCGTTTTTGAAATCAACTCCGGTATATAACGTGTAATTATCGTAACGTGTTGCAATAATACCTTCCGAGCGGTCACCTGCATTTTCATCTCTTTTTGTAGAAGTTGGTTCGATAGTTCTTGGAGCGGTAACACTAGGAATATGAACAAGTGTTGCACCTGTAGCTTCAGGTGAGAGAGTTCCAATCATAAGGGACGCATTGTACTTAATCTGATCCTGAGCCCAGTGTGAATGACCTGAAAAGAAAGTTACATTACTGTATTTTGTCAATAAAGATTTGAGTCTTACATCATCTTTAGAGCCAACAGGATAGGTCAAATCATAGAAATATCCTGCCGGATTTTCAAGGTTACCTACAGCAGTTCTTTCATTGGCATCGCTTCTTGAAAGATAAGTATGGAAGAACAGATAGACTTTCTTGTTTGCATATCTGTTGAGCATTTTTTCAAGCCAGTTTAACTGAGTGTCATCGAGTAATGATTTGCCGCTTCCATAGATGGCTTTTGTCTGGCTTAAGAAAATAAAATAATCACCGTTTTTTTCATATACAAAGTCAAGATTGTTAGGTGCGATTTCTTTGACATTATTATCGGTTGACTTTTTGGTGTTTACATTCTTTGTAAATTGTTCAACCATTGCAGTTGCACTTTTTGTCCATGACACGTCATGGTTACCCATACATGTATAGACTGTCATATTTGGATAATTAGAGATTGCTTTGTTGAACTTGTTGTAAGAGTCGATCTCGCCCTGATTGCTTAAATCACCTGTAAGAAATACAGAATCAATACCTGATTTTGAAACAAATGCCAATGCGTTGTTAAAAGCTGTTACGGCAATATCTTCGTTTTCAGGAATTGCAGAGCCTTCCTTAGGATATCTGTTGTAGTGAACATCGCTCATAAGCGCAAACTCATATTTTGGAGTTCCAAGATTCAATAATTTACTCTCCGGAAGGGTATATGAGCAGATGATTTTTCCTGAGTTGTCTTCCAACAGCAACTGCTTTGCCCCTTGTGGAATTGCAGCGTAATTGGAATTGAAAGCATATTTTTGTTCATTGGTTCTCTCAGAAACAGAAGTGATGGCTGAGTATTCAACCTCCCCTTTTTTTAGAATATTGTTATTTCCGTCACCCCAATATAAATATCTGATATCCTCGGAATATACATGTGATACTGTGATAGTTCCCGTGGCACTTCCGGCTGTATCAGATGCAAAATCGTAAGTGATTGACGGAGATAATACCACTGCGCCGCAATCAACAGTAACAGGTGTTGCATATGGTATGCCCAGTGTAAATGCAAGTGCAAAAGCACATATTTTATTAGGCATTTTTTTTGAATGATTCATTTTGTAAAACTCCTTTCAATTTCTGGATTAATATGAGTGGATCATATTGGATATTATTTAGTCCAACAAGAGTAGATCATGTTGGATAAGATATAATCAAATATGAGTATATCACATACCATGGGATATATTAACTGTGATTAATGAAATTACATATCAATTCAGAACTATTTTAAGAAGGTATGTATTCATTCTGTAAGTTTTTCTTTGTTATGTAAACTGAAAGTGATGGTTGTTACAGCCGAAACGGGAATATCTTAAAAAGGTATGTATATATTTTGCAAGTTTTTATTTGTTATGTAAACAAAAATAAATTGTTGATACATACGAAACAGAGATTTCTTAAAAAGGGATGTAATCATCCAACAACTTTTAGTGAATTATGTAAACAAAAATAAATTGTTGATACATACGAAACAGAGATTTCTTAAAAAAGGATGTAATCATCCAACAACTTTTAGTAAATTATGTAAACAAAAATAAATTGTTGATACATACGAAACAGAGATATTTCAAAAAGAGATGTAGGAGCAAAAAAACTCGCGGCATGAAGTTATAGAAAAACTAAGACTTGAAGCTATAAAAATTCTAGAGACTTGAAACTTCAAATATTCTCCCGACTAGGTGAAACCTTTACTTTGATTAAAAATTGTAGTATTCTTTACACTGAATTTACAGTGATTAATATTCTTTATCTTTTGTGAGGTTAACATGAATAAAAAAGAAATTGTATTGAATAGAAAAGAAATTACTCTTAATAAAAAAGAAATTACTCTTAACGGAAAACAAAATATATTTATTGTAAGAAAAATATACTGGATGCTGCTGCTGTTTTTGACAGTAGCTCTCTCTGGAAATGTCTGTGACAGTGTTTATGCGGCAGGAGATGGGAGAACATATAAGATTGATTACAAATTAAAAAGCGGGAAGATAAGCAAGAAGGCTCCTAAGTATTACGTTTCCGGAAAGACTATGAAGCTTGTTAAGCCAACTAGAAGCGGATATATTTTCAGAGGTTGGTACAAGGACAAAAAATACAAGACTAAGATTAAAAAAATCAAAAAGAATACAACAGGTAAACTTAGAATATATGCCAAGTGGGAACCTAAAATTTATGCCGTTAAGTATGTTTTGAACGGTGGAGAAAACAGCGATTTAAACCCAATTAGTTACAGATTCAACTCTTCAAAAAAATTGTATTCACCTTTGAAGCGAGGAAATGATTTTGAAGGCTGGTATAAGGACAGTAAGTTTAAGACCAAAGTTGAAAGTATTGGCAAGGGAACAAAGGGGAAAGTTGTTCTCTATTCAAAATGGAAAGAAAAAACATTTACTATAAAATACAAACTAAACGGGGGTACTAACAGTAAGTCAAATCCGACAAGTTACAAATACGGAAAAGGAACTGTATTAAAGAATCCTACAAGAGAGGGATATAGCTTTGAAGGTTGGTATCTCGATGATAAGTTTGTAAACAGAATTGATCAGATATCACCTACTGATATTGGTGCAAAGACTTTGTATGCGAGATGGACGTTGGAACCACTTAATATCAACGCATACGGAAATGATAACATGATCTGGAGCTGGTGGTATTATCCGCAGGTCGTTTCATATAAAAATAAACTAAACAGGGTATATTGGGGCTATGCAACCAATGAAGGCTATTGTGGAATAGCGGCTTATGACAATGAAACTAAGACAACTGAGAAAACTCATCTCAAGCAGGCGAATGAAGTTGATGATCATAACGGACTTGCACTCACTGTGATGGACGATGGGAGAATAATGTGTGCTTATGCTGGCGGACATAATGAGGACAGGGATATTCATATCAGAATATCGGACAATCCTGAGAATATTTCTTCATTTTCAAAAGAAGTTGTTCTTCTGTCTTCGGGAAAAACTTGTTACAGTCAGATTTTAAAACACAAAGAAAATTATTATTTGTTCTATCGAGTTGATAATAAAAAATGGGCATACAGAAGATCGAGAGATGGCATTATCTGGACAGCAGAGAAGATACTGATTACTGCAGATATGCAATATTACTGCAAGTTTGTTCCAACAACTGTTGAGGGGCTGGTTCGAGTATGCATGTACTCAAATCCGACTTCAGAAGATCCAAATATCAGACTTGGATTTTTAAATCTTGGAAATGAGAATCTGTACAATGGTGATTTGAAAACTATCCTTGGAAAGACAGAGGTGGATTATAAAAAGTTTAGCACAATAATAGGTGTAAAGCCTGAAGGAACTCAGAGATTATTTGATGTGGCTGTTACAGAACCAAAGAAAACAAAGGTTTTATACACTACATTTTCAACAAGCAAGTCTGCAAAAGACAGCGTATATAAATTATACGACAGTGGCAAAGTTTATGATATCTGCACGGGCGGAGAACCGTTGTGGAACCCTAAATATCAGCTTGGTGCAACTTTTATGGACGAAAACAGTATCGTTGTTGCAAGAAACGAGAACGGTTATGATTATGTTGAATTGTATAATTATGATGGCAGTTCTTTGAATCTAAAATATACTGTGCATAGTGAAGTTACAGGAGTATCTGATTTTAGAAATGCAAGACCAATAGTTGATGTAAACGGAAATTCTTTCCTTTGGCACAGAGGTTACTATAATCCAAATTCATACACTGATTTTCTTACGGATGCAATGATATTCTTTATGAATGATGTTCCAAAAGTTCCTGAGGAAACTGAGAAAGAAACAGAAACGTCAACCGAGAAAGAAACAGATGCTGGTGTATAAAAGGAGGTTAAGAACGTGTTAATGTATTATGAAGTAGTGACAATTGATGGGGATTATGCTCACTTAAAAAGAACTGATGTAGAGACAGATGATTTGAAGATAGTTGCACGAGCGTTGCTCCCTGCAGAAATAAATGAAGGAACAAAATTGAAATATGAAGCACTTCAGTACGAAATCATATAGTGGGCAGGACGGATACGGATATGGAAGTATATACGATCCTGAAAAATACCTTAAAGACAGATATAAGAAAGAATGTGTTAAAGTCGAAGAAAAGATAATCCCAATGGATGAGTTTGTGTGTGGTGATTTTTCTGATAACGGTATTTGTTCAATTGTGGCAATTACAAGAGTTGCTACTTTCTATGCAAAAAACGGGTATGACAATATTCCAAAGGATTATAAGAAAAATTTTGAAAAAATAATCAGCATTGCAGAACAAAACGGATATACAGAGAAAAAGGGAACACCATTCTTTAAGATAAGAAAAATACTAAAATGCGTATTTAAAGAATACGGATATTGCAAAACGGTATTGAAGACCAAGTATATCTGGAGTTTTGACACAGAAGTAAAAAGAGAGATAGATGCAGGCCGACCGGTCATAATGAATATTGCAAGAGGACACTATGTGGATCACTCTATTACAGTTTGCGGTTATGCAATTTTTAGAGAAAAGGATAATGAAAGAACGGTTCACAGAATGATATGTGTCCATGATGGCTGGAGAGAGAAAATCAGATTTATTGATTATGAAGACTTTGCTTACGATTATTTAAGAGCAGGTATTGGGTCTTTTAATCTTATTAAAAGAATACAAAAGTGATTGCAGAATACTAGTAGAGTTATTCTGAAAACTGCTGAAGTTTACGTTTCAAAAATATATGTAGAATGAGTAAGAAAGTGAGAAAAAATGATATATTTGAATGATATCAGAGGATTGGCAGAAGATTGTATTAAGATGGGGATTCTGATATGCATTGTTGCTATTATGTTATATGTTATCGGGTATCTTTTGATCTATAAAAAAATATTAAAAGGTGAAAAGACATTATCAGCTTTAAGAAGTTGTTATATTGCTATATTAGTTAGTTACGTATTAGGGATATTGATTGTAACATGTCTTTACAGACATGGAGCTTATCTAAGAAAAATCAGTCCTTTGTTTTGGTCATATAGAGAAGCCTGGATTAGAGGAAACATAACTGATTTTCGTAACATAGTATTAAATATTGTTATGTTTATACCTCTTGGAATACTGCTTCCAATTGGTATAAAAAAATTCAGAGTCTGGTGGAAAACTTATCTTGCAGGTTTTTGTTTTTCATTATTCATTGAATCAATTCAATTTATCTTTGGTATTGGTACAGCGGAAGCTGATGATCTGTTCGGAAATACCCTGGGAACGATAATAGGTTTTGGTATTTTTGTAGAAGTATGTTTTGCCTTTAAAATGATAGTGAAAAAGGTGGAAAATGAGACCAAGGAAATAATTCGATTTGTTATTTTTTCAATACCTGTCTTGGCTACTTTGACAGCAATGGCGGTGGCTTATTCTATTTACATTCATCAGGGAATTGGATATAGCAAATATGAATGCATTGAAAAGATTGATGCAAAACTGATAAATGCAAAAGCATCCTATGAATTAAGTGAAAATTGTGTAGAAATGGATGTTTATAAGGCTCCGATACTAAACAGGGATGAGGCATATAATAAAGGAAAAAACATCATTGAAAAATTAGGCGGAGAGGTTGATGAAGGACGCAATGACTATTATGATGAAACACTCTTTATGGCTTCAAAAAGTCAGATTTTAGTCAGCGTAGATTATTACGGTGGTGTATATGATATTTATTATCCTCTTGCGGAATTTGACGGAAATCACTATGACATGTGGGACGAAACAGAAGCTTCAAATGATGAAAAAGTGGATGTGACCGGTTATGAAAAAGAAAAGGTTATAGAAGACCTTAAGGAGATAAATGTAGATGTTCCGGTACAGGCACAGTTTACAAATTCAGGAGATAGAAATTATTATTTTAAAGCAGATTCAATAGTTTTGGACGATAAAATGTTATTTGGAAATATCAGATGTGAATATAATGAATACGGAGAAATTCGTTATGTTGAAAATAAACTTGTTGAGACTCATAAAGATAAAAAATACAAAACTATAAGTGAAAAAGAAGCTTTCAAAAAAATAGAAAATGGCGAGTTTGTATATGATGAGTATGATTATTATAATGATAATTTAGATATTGAAGTTAAATCATCTAAAATTAAATATGGAATGGATTCCATGGGTTATTATCAGCCGGAGTATTTATTTTATTGCAGGATTAATGGAGAAAATTCAGAGATAGTAATACCGGCAATAGAAAAATAGCGCATTTTGCAGCAAGAACGCTGAGGCGTTCTTGAAATCAAATAAAGGTTGCAATTATTCATTTGAAAATAGAAGAGTAATTGCAACCTTTGCTATTAATTGGAATTTTTGCGCTTTTTAACACATTCAGCCAAAAGATATTCAATCTGACCGTTTATGGATCTGAAATCTTCTTCAGCCCACTGAGCGATATCTTCCCACAGTGAAGGAGCCAAGCGAAGGAGAATCTGCTTTTTAGATTTCTCTTTTTCTTTTAATTTCTTTTCCCGATCCTTAATCTCTTTTTCTAATAAATCAAGTTTTTCAAGACGCTCTAGCAATTGTTTTTCTTTTTTGTCTAAATCATCATTATTATTATTATTATTATTATTTTTTTTGTTTTGCATTAAATCACACCTTTTTTTATTTTTCAAGAATGCTTCTAATAAATGCTTCTAATAAATGCTTTTAATAAATGCTTCCGCTGTTAACAATAGGTTGAGCATCCTTGTTTCCGCATAATACTACAAGCAGATTGCTAACCATTGCAGCCTTTCTCTCCTCATCAAGAACAACCACTTCATCTTCATTTAGTTGGTCAATGGCCATCTCAACCATGCTCACTGCACCTTCAACAATCTTTTGTCTTGCGGCAATTATAGCAGTAGCCTGCTGTCTCTGCAACATGGCAGCGGCAATTTCTTCAGCATATGAAAGATGAGTAATTTTAACATCCATAATTTCTATTCCTGCATCAACAACTTTTTCCTGGAGTTCTGCCTGCATACTCTCCGCAATCTTCTGACTGCTGCCTCTTAAAGATTCCTCTGTTCCGGCCTCATCTTCATCCATTACATCATAAGGATAGAGTTTGGCGATATTTCTTATTGTTGAGTCGCTCTGAATAGAGAGATAAGTCATATAATTATCAACATTAAGAACTGCCTTTGTAGGATCTACAACTTTCCAAATTACAACCGCACCAATAATAATAGGATTTCCTAATACATCGTTTACTTTCTGCTTCTCATTGTGCAAAGTCATAATTTTTGTTGAAACTTTTTTGCTAGGCATTGCTACGTTAACTGAGCTGGTTCCGTTAGGATTATTCTGTAAAACGATGGAAGCGCCTGTTCCGCTAGGATTAGAAAGTCCTGTTTCTTTGGTTGGATTAACGGCAATACAAAATGGATTTGTGTGATAAAATCCTGATTCCTTTATTGTGCCGTAATACTTACCAAAAAGTGTAAGAACCAATGCTTCGTTAGGTTTGATAATATGAAAACCGCAAGAGTAAATAATTGCATATGTAAGTAGTGCAATAAAAGCGATTAGTCCTGCAATCCCCAGTCCTGTATGGAGAGAACTTGCATGCTCATCTCCGTAAGCAAAACAGTAAATGAATCCTAACAGAAGTGCCACTGAAGCTACATACTGAAAAATATTGAAAAATAGCAGTGGCATACCATTTGCCTTTGTAATTTCCTTCTCAATAATATCATTGTTATTTTTTTCTTTACTCATAGTAAAACCTCCTTTTGTGATATCATTATGATATCACTATAATATCTATTTGCAAAAATGTCAATGATTGGTGTCAAAGAAAAAAATAATGTGTTATAATCGAGTCTGGAATAAATTGCAAAAGGAGAATGTATGAGGGCAGTAATTTTTGATATGGATGGTGTGATATTTGACTCGGAAAGAGCGTATATTGAGTGTTGGAAACCTATCGAAAAAGAATTTGGTATTCTCGATTTAGAGGATACAATGTTCAAATGTATAGGGGTGAACTCCAATATGACAAAAAAGATTTTTACAGAAAAATACGGTTCTGATTTTCCGCTTGAAAAATATCAGCAGATGGCATCTGTTTCTATGAGAAATCTGGTAGACAGTGGTAAACTGCCAAAGAAAAAAGGAATTGATGAATTGCTTGAATTTTTAAAGGCTAAAAGAATACCTATGGCGGTTGCTTCTTCAACAAAGAGTGAAACAGTTAAAAGAGAACTGAAGATGGCCGGAATATTAGAGTATTTTGATGTGATTGTAGGCGGAGACATGGTCGAAAAGAGTAAACCGGAGCCGGATATTTTTTTTGAGGCAGCAGAGCAACTTGGAGTACAACCGGGAGAGTGTACGGTAATAGAAGATTCACATAACGGTATAAGAGCTGCATACGCTGCAGGAATGACTGCGATAATGGTTCCTGATTTACTTGAACCAAATGACGAAATGAGAGAAAAGGCAACTTGTATTTTCGAGTCATTGGTTGAAGTTAGAAAGTATCTCCTTCGCAGTTATAAGCCTTCGACGGATTGAAGCAAGAACGCTGAGGCATTATTGAATTATTAAAAAATGTAAAGGATATAATTTTTGAGGAATAAGAAAATGAAAAAGATGTATTGTATATTGCTTGTTGGATGCCTGGCATTCAGCACCCTTACAGGATGCGGGAACACTTCAACAGTAGATAAGTTAATAGAAGAAAAGAAGGTTGAAAATAATACCGGCGATAATAAAAAATCAGATAAAGATGATACAGATGACAAGACAAGTACAGATAATAAGTCAAATGCGGATGGCAATTCAGATACAGATGACAAGACAGGTACAGATAATACAATGGATGGACAGCAGGATGCGGGTTTATCTGAAGAAGGAGATTCTGAAAAAAATGATGGCAAACTGAGTGAAGATGAGATGAATGATTCTAATAATTCTGAAATGATAGATTTGACAAAACTCAGCAGTTCCATGGTGTACGGTCAGGTATATGATATGATGGGAAGTCCTGACAAGTATCTTGGAAAAAAGGTCAGAATGGAAGGAACATTTTCGATATTTGAGGGAACAAAGAGAAATTATTATTCCTGCGTTGTTGCTGATGCAACCGCATGTTGCCAGCAGGGAATTGAATTTGAATTGGCGGGAGATTACAAATATCCTGATGATTACCCTGAACTTGGAGAGGATATTACCGTAGTGGGAATATTTAATACATATGTTGAGGACGGTGCTAATTATTTCTTCCTTGATAAAGCAAAATTTGAATAGAAATTAAATAAATCAAATAGAAAATAACAATTTGGCGTATAAAATATATTGACAAAATAGAAAGAAACAATTTGGCAAGTAAAATATATTAACAAAATAGATGGCAAGTGATAAATAAAAAGCAGAAAGGAGAAATTAAATGGAGAATATAAGCGGTGTAAAGAAAAGTGCGTTGGAACTGATTGGTGAAACACCTATTTTGGAATTGGGAAGATACTCAAAAGATGCAGGTGTTCAAAATGTAAATATTTATGCAAAATTAGAATATCTGAATCCTGCGGGATCGACAAAGGACAGAGTTGCACTTGAAATGATAGAGGATGCGGAAAGCAAAGGCCTTATTAAACCCGGAGCTACAATAATAGAGCCGACAAGCGGTAACACAGGAATAGGACTTGCTGCTGTTGCTGCTGCAAAAGGATACAGAGCAATTCTTACATTGCCTGAAACAATGAGTGAAGAGAGAAGAACACTTCTTAGAGCTTATGGTGCCGAGATAGTACTTACAGAAGGCGCAAAAGGAATGACAGGAGCCATTGAAAAAGCAGAACAACTCAAAAATGAAATAGAGGGAGCTGTAATATTGGGACAGTTTGTGAATCCGGCAAATCCTGCGGCCCACAAAAAGACAACGGGCCCTGAAATCTACAGACAAATGGAAGGCGAGGTAGACATATTTGTTGCCGGAGTGGGAACAGGAGGAACAATTACAGGAATCGGTCAGTATCTCAAAGAGCAGAATCCAAAGATAAAAGTTGTTGCTGTTGAGCCTGCTACAAGCCCGGTTTTGTCAAAAGGAGAGGCGGGACCTCATGCTATTCAGGGAATTGGAGCAGGATTTATTCCTGATACTTTGGATATAAATGTATATGATGAAGTGATTGCAATAGAAAACGATGACGCTTTTGTTGAAGGAAGAAGATTTGCACATTCGGAGGGAATCTTGGTTGGAATATCTTCAGGTGCCGCACTTAAAGCTGCAACAATACTTGCATCACGTGAAGAAAACAAAGGAAAGAACATTGTGGTATTGCTTCCGGATTCCGGAGACAGATATCTTTCAACACCATTATTCAAAGATTGATGATTGCTTTGTAATGTATATTTTTGAAAGCATCTGTAATCCACATTTCACAAAAAATACGATATATGAAACGTAAACTACAGCAGTTTTAAGAAAACATTTGCTTAATGCGACAGAGTATTCTGAAAACTGCGTAAGAACGTTTCACAAAGTATACGATTTGAAATGACCGTTTGAGGGGGCGATTGAACCGTTTGAATGGTAGAGTGTTGAAGATATGAAGAGGTCATTATAAAATAAAAGTACAGAGAAGGAAATAATGTATTGTTCCTAATTTGCTAGGGGTGGCGGTTAGGAAGTACGGACTAATTTTTTAGCGGCTGTGGGGTTGCCGTGATTGAAATTAGTAAAAGGTTTTACAAGAAGGTAATAGTTGTAGTTGGGGATTTAATGCAACGGAGAAGGGCACTCGACAGAGTGCTTTTTTCGTATAAAAAATATTATTTTAAAATTGAAAATATAAGGCTAATTTGGTACAATTTACGTATGGACTCACGTCAGTTTGAGACGTTTTATTTGATCGGATTATTTACAGTGAAAAGTTTAATGTTCACTTTGTGTTGTCTTCTTTTTGAAAGGGATAAAAGTCAGTGATTTTAGAAAATAGCGGGGATTTTTTGTATGGGAGAAGAAGCGAAAAATTGTGGTTTCGACAGTGGAATGAGTAGTGTCGATGAATTAATAGTTAAAAAGAATATTCTTTTATTAGAGAGTAAGGTTGAGAATCTTGAAATCAGCAAAAAGATACTTATGGATGATTACAATGTTATTGTTGCTCAGGATGTCAGACTTGCTCTTAGAATTATGCAGGATAACTATAGGATAATCAGCCTTATTATGGTTGATGTTGAGATGAATGACTGCTTCTGGTTCCTTGAAGAGATATGTAAGGTTCCGGAACTTGCTGCTATCCCAATTATAGTTACAACTGATGATAATGAGGCTGATAAGGAAGAAAAGAGCCTCGAATTTGGTGCGGTTGATTTTATTTTGCGACCATATAATAATAGGATTGTTCTTGCAAGAGTAAAGAATGTCATATATTTGAGAGAGTCTGCGGCTGCCCTGTCAGCGGTGATGATGGAACCAAATACCGGTTTGTACACAAAGCAGGCTTTTATTCATCATGCGGAGATGCTTCTTTCAGCAAATCCGGGCAAGGTGTACATGCTTATTGGTATCGATATTGTTAATTCAAAACTTACTAACAGTCAGTACGGAGAGAAGAGATGTAGTGAGTTTTTAGATTATGTTGGAAAGAGCCTTGGTGAACTTGAAATGACGTTGATGGCCGGAAGATATAGCAATGATCAGTTTATTATCATGGTTGAGAAGAGCGAGCAGTTGACTTCAAGAGTTATCTCCAGCAAGATACAGTCAATTGTAAAGGAAGCGCCTATTGCACATCAGAGTGTCAAGATAGGTGTTTATGACAAACTTGATGGCAAGATTTCAGTTATTTCATGTTGTGACAGAGCTTTTTGGGCGATTAGAACCATCAAGGGTATTTATAATGAGTATATTTCTTATTATACGGAGGAACTGAGAGAGCAGCTTATTACAGAGCAGAGAATTCAGGACAGCATGGAAGATGCTCTTGAGAAGGGGCAGTTTAAAGTATATTATCAGCCAAAGCATAATTGCAAGACGAGACAGGTTTCAGGCGCCGAGGCATTGGTAAGATGGAATCACTCGGAATATGGATTTATGGCACCGGCCAGGTTTATTCCTCTGTTTGAGAAGAACGGATTTATTACAAGACTGGATTCATATGTTGTGGAGCAGGTTTGCAAGGATATGGTAGACTGGGAACAAAAAGGCATTGATGTTGTTCCGGTTTCCATTAATATTTCAAGAAGAGATTTTTACGAAGAAGGTTGGATGGACAAACAGCTTGATGCCATTTCAAGATATTCCATTGATCCAAAAATGATACATATGGAAGTTACAGAGTCTCTTTATACTGGCAATGCTGATACGATAATTGAACATGTAAAAAAAGTTCAGAAAAGAGGGTATGAGATAGAGATGGATGATTTTGGATCGGGTTATTCTTCTCTTGGTATGCTCAATGAGTTCCCATTAGATATTGTCAAGTTGGATATTAGTTTTATCAGAAGAATTGAACAGTCAGACGTTGTTATCGATTCTGTAATTAGTATGGCACACAGAATGGGACTGAAGACCATTGCTGAAGGCGTAGAGACTCAGGCACAGTTTGTAAAATTAAAAGAATTGGGATGTGATTACATACAGGGATTTTATTTTTCAAGACCTCTTCCAAAAGAGGAGTTTGAAAGATATCTCATGGATCATAAAGGAATCGGTGTTTTGAGAGAGCAGGATGATGATGTTGCAGAACAGTGGAGAGCTCTTTCGAACGAACTTGAGATTAAGAATATTCTTTTGGAATGTGTCAATTCCCTTGTGTCAGAGGAAAATGAACAGAGCAAACTCAGACATCTTCTGTCTGTAATAGCAAAGTTTTACGGTGCAACATGTGCGTATGTTGTGGAGTTTGACAAAGAGAGAAATATAGCAAATTGCACTTTTGAATGGGATTCCATAGGAGGAGAATACAAAAAGAAGTATTTCAGAGACAAAGATATGGCTGAAATCGATATATGGCTGAAGGCTTTCGGTGAACATGACGCATATTATGTCAAATCGATAAAAGATATTGAAGACAAAAATATATACAGAGTTTTGTTAGAACAGGGAATTAACGGTATTATGTCAGTACCGCTTCTGATAAAGAAAGAAAGAATAGGTTTTCTTTCAGTTGACAATCCTACAATGAATGTTGAGTCAATGTTGCTGTTAAGAGCGGTTACATCTTTTGTTGTAACGGAGATTGAAAGAAACAGATATATTTCGCTGTTAGAGAATATCAGTTTTGTGGATTCGCTGACAGGGCTGAAAAACAGAACAGCATATGACAGAGATATTGCCATGATTGAGTCAGATGAACTTAATAACAAAAAGCCTATGGGAGTTGTTTTTGCTGATATCAACGGACTCAAGAGCAGAAATGATAATGTGGGGCACGAGGCAGGAGATATGCTGATTCAGGATATTGCCAATTTGCTGAAAACACATTTCAACCCGTCACATATTTACCGAATCGGAGGAGATGAGTTCGTTATTCTTTCTCATGGAAAAGATAAGAACAAATTCTACTCAAGAGTTGAGAAACTGAAACAAAGCTGTAATGAGGATGTATCAGCGGCTATCGGTGGAAAGTGGATTGATGAGGCGAGAAATTTCCAGGAGAGCATTGCTTTGGCAGACAAAGAAATGTACGAAGATAAGACAAGGTATTATCTTGATAAAGGACATGATAGAAGAAGGCACTAAAGAAGGCGGCAGCTCAGTTTGATTTGAGTTCCGGCGGATTGCAAAATGCGCGACAAGACTTGCTAGCGAGCCTTGAATTGATTCAGATAAATAATAATATGATAAGTGAAAGTATTTTTTGGCAGACGAAATGCTGTTTAGTATTTTGTCTGCCAATGTACGTGTTCCAATATTGTATGTGAAACAGGGAATGGAAAAAAACTCGAAAAAACGTTTAAATGAAAAAACTTGATTGAGTCCCAAAATTATCCCATATGCTCCTGTATACTTATGAGTGTAGAAAGAAAAAATAAGTATGCAGAGAGGAGAACGGTGTTATGAAGGGATACAATACAGCAGCAGGTTATATGGGATATGTTGAAGGAGAATATATTTTGTTTTCATGTGAACAGGATTACTATGAGTTCATTAATGACTAATTGGTGAGTGATTTGTTATGGGGATATTAGGAAACCAAGATTGTAAAGAGCGTTCTTGAATGTCACTATGAGAGGAAGAATGATATGAGATTTATACATTTATCAGATTTGCATATAGGGAAAAGAGTAAACGGATACTCTATGTTGGAAGATCAGGATTATATTTTGCGAAAGATTCTTAATATTATTGATGAGGAAAAGCCTGATGCCATAATTATTGCAGGAGACGTATATGACAAGAGTTCTCCAAGCGATGAAGCGGTTAGGCTTTTTGATGATTTTCTTGTGAGATTGTCAAAGAGAGGCAAACCGGTATTAGTAATTAGCGGAAATCATGATTCTGCAGTCAAACTTGCATTTGCTTCAAAACTTATTGAATATAGTGGAGTGCATATGTCGCCGGTGTATGATGGCAATGTTAATAAGGTTACTTTAAATGATGAATTCGGAGATGTGAATATTTATATGTTGCCTTTTGTTAAGCCGATTCATGTAAGAAGCGTATTCCCGGATAAGGAGATACACGATTACACAGATGCCTGCAGGGTTGCCGTTGAGCATATGGATGTTGATACGACGAAGCGCAATATTATTGTTGCCCATCAGTTTGTTGTAGGAGCAGGAAGATGTGACTCAGAAGAGGTGTCGGTGGGAGGACTTGACAGTGTAGATGGCTCGGTTTTTGATGATTTTGATTATGTGGCTTTGGGGCATATTCACGGACCACAGTGTGTGGGAAGGCCGGAAGTGAGATATTGCGGAACACCGCTTAAGTACTCTATGTCAGAGGAGAATCATCACAAATCCGTTACGGTGGTGGATATTGCAGAAAAAGGAAATGTATCTGTAAGAGAGGTGGAACTCGCGCCCCTTAGAGATATGAGAACCATAAAAGGTAGCTATGAAGAAGTGACAAGAAAGTCGTTTTATGAGGGGACAAACACTGAAGATTATCTGAGCGTGATATTGACAGACGAAGAAGAAATAACAGATGCAATTAACAAACTGAAAATAATTTATCCATATATTATGCATCTCGAATATGACAATATGAGAACCAGGGAAAACAGAGATGTTACAGAAGCTGTTGACGTGGATACCAAGACACCGTTAGAACTGTTCGAAGAACTATTTGAAAAACAGAATAATCAGCCGATGAATGAGATACAAAAAAAGTATATGAGTGATTTGTTCGAAAAGGTAATGGAGGAAAGCGTATGAGACCTATAAATCTTAAAATGTCTGCATTTGGACCCTATGCAGGCGAGGTCGATTTGGATATGTCAAAGTTGGGTGATGGCGGATTGTATCTTATTACCGGTGATACAGGTGCGGGAAAGACTACAATATTTGATGCCATTTGTTTTGTCCTGTACGGAGTGCCGAGTGGAAATAACAGAGACGGTAATATGATGCGTTCAAAATATGCAACTATAGATGTTCCTACGTACGTTGAACTGGTTTTCTCCCATAGAGGAAAAATATACAGAATAAAGCGAAATCCAAGTTACGAGCGCAAAGCAAAAAGAGGTAATAAGAACACAACAGAGTCAGCTAATGCGGAGCTGATTATGCCCGATGGAACACCGGTTACGGGGGTAACTGAAGTTACAGCAACTGTGGTAGAACTGCTTGGAGTGGACAGGGGACAGTTTACACAGATTTCAATGCTTGCCCAAGGAGAATTCCTTAAATTGTTGCTTGCAGGAACCAGTGAGAGACAGGAGATTTTCAGAAAAATTTTTAATACAAAATTATATGATGATGTTCAGAAAAAACTCGTTATTGCATATAACTCCACTGAAAGGCAAAGAAAAGATCTGAACATGAATATTGAACAGTACATTGGTGGAATAAAATGTGATGAAGAAGATGTACTGGCTATTCAAGTTGAAAAAGCTCATAAGGGAGAAATGCTGATAAAAGACGTGATTGGCTTGATTCATAATTTGATCGACAATGATCAGAACAAACTTATAAGTGTTGAGAACGAAAAAAAGAAATGTGATAAGAAACTTGAAGTTATCAACAAGGCATTGGGACAATTCAAGGAAATCGAGTTGAATAAAAAGTCACTTATACAAAAAGAGCAGGAACTAGAAGAGGTGACAAGCGAAAAGAATAAGCGTGAAGAACAACTGGAATTGGTAAAAAAAGAAAGTAAAAAGATTACTTCACTAAATGAAGAGATGGCAGTTATTAACAGCAAGATGCCTGATTATGAAATAATGGAGCAACTTCAGAAGAGTGTTGAAAATGACAAAGAACAGAAGACAAAATTAGAAAAAGCGCTTGTAGATAATACTGCAAAAAAAGAAAAGTATGATGCTGATTATAATACTAAAAATACGAGATTGACGCAGTTGCAGGATGCAGGAATTAATATTGAAAGAATTAATTCTGAAATTGAAAAGAAAACTCAAGAAGCAACACTCATAGAAGAAGCGATTCTGTCGGGGAAAAACTCAAAAAAAGCGAAAAATGAATTGAAGAATGCTCAAAAATCTTTTGTTGAGAAGAGGGATATATTTAATGAGGAAGATGCAAAATTAAAACATATGGAGATGGCATTCCTGAATGCTCAGGCAGGCATTATTGCAAAAGACCTGGTAGAAGGGCAGCCCTGCCCGGTATGCGGGTCAATTACCCATCCTTCACCGGCGACTATGCCTGAGAGTGCACCGAATGAAGATGAGATTAAGAGCATGAAACTGAAGGTGGAGATGGCACAGTCAGCTATGCTGGAAGAGAGCAAAAAAGCGGAAAAGTGTCTGGCGGTTTACGAAGAAAGACATAGTAATTTTTTGAATGATTCGAAGAAACTGATAGGAGCAAAAGAGGTTGATGAGAAAGCTGATGCTGGAGTAGAAAAGGAAACTGAAAAGATAGAGGAACTTTTGGAAAGTGCCCTGAAAGATAATGGAAGGGAATTGACTGAATTA
>JAEEGF010616281.1_pt1 | contig 59664 bp, 44 predicted proteins | sample 9134171 | NCBI WGS metagenome assembly JAEEGF01 (sample SAMN16246542, study PRJNA631951) | gut metagenome | biome: gut microbiome; feature: rumen; material: AP-attached | host: Bos | place: Iran: Karaj | collected 2018-10 | reverse complement strand
AAGAAATCAAATAATCGGGAGCATGCGAGGGTGGCGAATGGAAAGTGGTTTTCTAGTCATCTGCTCCACGCCCTTCATTGTTGCGTCGCGGAGCGACGCAACCCCCTAAAACTCCAACCCGCTCTGCACATCTAAGCCCCTCTGCGCTCTCGGCCTCTCCGCGCCTCTGTGTGAGATATCTTGAAGCGGCGAGACGCCGCTTCCCCCAGTCAAACGGCCTCTCCACCCCCTTCTACATGCTCTACATGTTCTACCCGGCTAGACCTCTACCATGACGGCCGAGCGACGGACATTCACAACTCTCGCACGAAATTAAATAATCGGGAGCATGCGAGGGTGGCGAATGGAAAGTGGTTTTCTAGTCATCTGCTCCACGCCCTTCATTGTTGCGTCGCGGAGCGACGGAACCCCCTGTAGAGCACAGGCCCGACGCAACCCCCTGGCGACGCGGCGGGAGGCTAGAGCGCGATGGCCGACAGCAGCAGCCTGATGCCGTTCCGGACCTTAATCGGGCTCGGCGTATTATCGTCGCCGTGGTCCATCGCCGGAGGAAGCCTCTCGCCGTGCTCCTCGAAGTAATCGACACGGGCCAGCACCGTCTCGGGCATCTCGCCGACGTACGCCATCGTGATTTCGGCAATCTGGTCGTACGTGACGCCCAGCTCCTCCAAATAGGCCCTGGTGTGCCCGGCCAGTGAATTGCCGTACTTCTCGTACCTGGCGTCCGAAAAAAGCGCATTCCTCAACTCCGACGGCGGGACATTGCTGGGACGCCCCTGCCGGAACGCGCCGATGATGTCGTCCCGCAGGATGTCGACCCACTCCACGCCGCACAGCGCCTCTATGAAGAACGCGACCGTTTCCGTGCGGTCGAGTCCGCCTGCGCAGTGGAAGACCGCCGGACGGAACTGTCGCTGCCCCAAGGTCTGGAATATCTTTCCGTAATTTCCCGCATAACCGCTTCCGGGCTTCTGGAAATGCTGGTCCACCCCGTAGTTGAAGAAACGAACGGACGTGTCCCCGGCCGGCATCGCAGGAGAATACTCCGGAACGGTGGCGTCCGAATAGCCGCTGTCGGCGCGGAGATCGATGTGGCAGCGGATGCCGAACTCGCTGTTCATCGGACATTCCGCCCGCTTTGCCTCGGTGTCGTATCCAACCCAGTACGAACTCCGGTAGAACACGCCGTACTTCGCGCGACGGCTGCTGCCAATCAGGCGCCACCCCCCAAGATCGCGGAAGTTCCACACCATCTCCTCTTCGCCGAAATAGGCCGAAACTGTCCGCGGAGCCTGGCCTTCGGTCGTGAACGTCCCGGTAAAGCCGCCGACCTTCCATGTGTAGTTGGAGCCGGGGTATAGATTTGCGAACAGCTGCGAGTCCACTCCGTCCGTTATCCTGATCGCGATTGGATTGCTGTAGCTCTTCGACGTGCTCCAGTCGTAGCTCTTGTAGTTCGCCGGCTCGGGATCGTCGAGCCATGCGCGGAAACTCGGCTGGTGCAGCGCCAGCGTCCCAAGGTCGCCCGACTCCGTGACGAGTATCTCGTTCACGACGCGGGACTTGGCATAGACCGACGACGCCGACGCTGCAGCAAGGAGACAGATGAGAAGACGCATCATCCAGATTCAATCCTGTTCTTGATTCACGCCCCGCGGCGCTCACTTCCCCGCGCGAAGGACCATAAAGCCCCTGTCGGCGCTTACCGGCACCGGAACGAGGATCTTGCTGCCGTCCGCGCTGACGTCAAGGTCGGACTTCTTCACCGCGACCGGATTCCATTCCGACGTCGCGGACCTGAGATCGGCGTTCGTGCAGACGCTGATTCCGAGGACCGCCCTTCCATTCTCTATCGCAATCGCCTCCACTCCCGGAGCCTGAAGTTCGGTTTTCGCGACAAGAAGCATGTTCTCGGGAACTGACGCCGCGCCGAGGCCGCTTCTGAAGTCGCCAAGCGAAATGCTCACCGGCACCGCGTCGGGAATCCCCTCGAACGCATTCGCGCCGACTGCGACGCCGCTGCCGATCGAGACGCCCGTGACCGACGCGGGATTCCACGGAAGGTCGGACGCGGACGCGAAGTCGTAGGTCGATCCCGTGCCGGTGAAGGCAAGGACGCCGTCCGCAGAGAGCGTGGCGGAGACGGCCTCTCCGACCTGCCACGCCTCCGGCTGCGACGAGACCGCCTTGAAGACCCACGTGTTCGGTCCGTCGCTCTGAAGCGTAAGCTCGGAGGTTTCGTAGACCTGTCCGGAGTAGAGCTCGCGCACCCTCGTCATGCCGGCGGGAAGGCTCACCTTGATCGTCGCGTTAGACGCGGTGTGGAACATCACGACGTCGCCGTGGCGGCGGATGCAGTGTCCGAGCGGCGCAAGCGGAGTCGCCCCCATTCCGACGAGCAGGTCACGCCACACGGTCGGCCTGGTGACATGATACGGCATGTTGTTGATGTCGCACACCGTCGCCTGGGAGGACGGGAGGCTGAACGGACAGTGGAAGAGCCAGACGGACCTGAAGTCCGACGCGCTGACGCGCTGCTGGAGCGCAGTCTTCATGTCGCCCTCCGGGGCGAAGACGTTGATGAAGACGGCCTTGCGGTAGCGGTTCGCCGGCTTTGCGAGGAAGTCGTCCAGCGTCATCATGTCGAACGGCACGCCCGAAGAGTAGAGGCCCGGCAGGGAGTGAGTGTAGACAAGAGTGTGCGTAAACGTCTCCTTCGTAGAGCAGCGAAGTCGCTCGCGCCAGTCCACCACGACGGCGACCTCGTTGCCGGAATCCTCCGGGCGCGCGCCGATTTGAGCGAGGACCTGCTGCGTGTCGGAGATGGCCTGAAGGACAGGCGGCGTGTCCATCGAGAAATTACGCTTGTCTATGTCGTGCTCGGGATCGAGCATCTGGAGTCCGCACCCGTCGAAATACGTGTTGAGCCAGTTGCGGCGCGTGGTCATCTCCGACTCGCGGTCGCTGCGCGTGCAGATGTACTGGAGCTGGACGTAGTCCCTGACGTGGTAGTGGCGCATGTCGTCCTCGAGCATGACGAGCTTCCCGTAGCGGTGGAAGGTCGACGGAATGGTCCGGTGGTAGTACGCGCCGCCCGCCAGTCTGCAGTCCTTGGTGTAGTCGGCGGGATTCGAGAGGAAGTCGACGTCGGGCGAGGAAAGCACGCGGTCCAGCATCACGTTCGCGCCCTCCGGCGGATGCGTCGTCATGACATAGCCGTAGTACATTCCGACAAGCCGCCCCGGAAGCTCCGTCTTGATCGTGTGCGCGACGTTCGTCATGAGGTCGGCGATCACGGTCGCCTGGCATTCGTAGAAGTCGATAACCTTCTGCTCGGTCGAGCTGTTCGCGCGGTTCAGGAAGAACCGGTCGTCGTCGTTGATTCGGTCGGACATCGACGGCGGATTCTGACCAGCGTACTTGCCGTTCTTCCATTTGCGGAACGCCTCGGTCATCCTAAGCCCGGTGTCCGGACCCTGGTCCATGCCGTACATGTGCCACTCGGTGTAGATGCCCCAGCACGGACGCACGCCGATGACGCGGTCGCCCCACGGCTGCGACTTGACGTACGCCGCAAGCTGCGTCAGAAGGCGCTTCGCCTCCGCGCAGTACGCGGCCGAGGCCGGTGAAGGCCGCGCGACGCGGTCCTTGCGCTCGTCGAGGTCGCCGGAAGTCTGCACGTCGCCCTTCGCATAGCCGATCATCTCGTCCGGATGCGCCGCGAGCCACTTGGGGAGCTCCATGCGGATCAGCAGCAGGATGCGCGCGTCCGGCGCGGAATTGAGCAGCTTGCGTATCTTCGAGTCGGCAGCGGTGAACGAATAGCTCCCGGCGGACTTCTCGTATTCAGAAGGACGCAGGTTGATCTGGTTGATCGTGATTCCGAGCGCGGCCATCTTTGCGACGGCGGTCTCGCAGTACGAGCTGTCGACGCCGCTCTGGTTGAACACCGGGTCGACAAGCGTTCCGTCTAGCGAGATCTTCGGCATGCCGTTCACATAGACGATCTTCGCGTTGGGAGTGCCCGCAGTATCTCCGCCCGACTCGCCCGACTCGCCCGATCCACCAGACTCGCCCGACTCGCCGGATCCGCCCGCCTCGGCCGCGGCCTTTGCGGCGCGCTCCTCCTCCGTCGTGCAGTTGTTCACGTAGGGAGTAATCTCTCCGGCGATGTTCGTCCATGCGTCGCCGATTTCCGTCGCCGCTCGCCAGGAAGAATCGTCATAGTCGGGCGACTGCCAGTTACCGGACGCAGTGCCGTCAGTCACCTTGAAGGTCTCGGCATTGCTGTTGACGATGACGTGGCTTCCGTCCGTAAGCTCAATGTCGCCGCGGAGGATGATTCCCGCCTTGCTCACGTGGTTTGTCGCCATGATCGCGAGGACGTTGCGCCCCTGCTGCACGCCGGAGCCATCAAAGACGGCGCTGCGCGAGAACTGCTCTCCGTTCATCCAGTAGTACGCCCCGTCGTCGACGTACACTTTGAAGCTCGCCTTCTTCACCGCACCCGGGACGTTGAACGTTCCGCGGAACGAGTATGTCTCGTGCGAATGCGCCTCGGCCGCGCCCCATATCCAGCGCGAGGCGGAGTAGTACTGCTCGCTCAGCAGGATCCCTCCCGCCTGCCCCACGGGGACGGGGGACTGTGAATCGCCAGCGAGCGCGGCAAAGGCGGACGCGGCTAAAACGAAGGATGCGAGAATCGCTTTGATTTTCATTGTTTTTCCCTTTGTGAAACGACGTGAAAATTTTAGCAAAAATCACACCGAAACAACAATTATACAGGTGTATACGAAACTGTTATACGCGAGTATACAAAGGGCACTATACTGCAAAAAACGGAGGCATCACCGTTCGATTCTGAACAGCCACGTGGCAGGTCCGCTCGTCTCGACGGTCACGACCGATGAGGCGAACTTCGCATCCGTGAACAGCTCGCGCACGGTGTCCCGCTTTCTCGGAAGCCGTATCGTGTGCCTTCCGATCGTGCCCGTGTGCAGCATGAATATGTCGCCGTAGCGCCTGAAATAGCTTCCTGGCGTCGTGTAGAGCCACGCACCCGCCTCCTTGAGTATCGACGCGTACTCCGACGGAGACTTCGGCATCTCCGGCACGACAATGCTCCTTCCGCCCGCGGCGAGCGTCTTGGAGTACGCCTTTCCGTCGCAGACGGGTTTCGCCGCGCCGTCGCGGCAGACGATTCGCGGCCTGCGCGCGATACCCGCTGCCGCCACGCCGGTGAGATCGGACATCGCCGCGTCGTCGAAACCGGCGTCCGTGACTCCGCCCGCGGGTCCGATCCACACGGACGTCACGCATGGCTTTCGCGTCAGCTTCTTCAGCGCAGCGCGCTCCTCCGCGGTCAGGTAGAACGCGTCGAGGAAGACGACGGTCTTGTATCCGCGCGGATTCGCGAGGTAGTCCTCAAGCGACAGCATGTCGAACGCAGCGCCGCTGCGGCAGATGTCAATGAACGGCTGCTGGCAGACAAGGCGCGTGAACGGCGAGTCGGGCCTGCCGTCCATCCTGAGCCGCTCGCGCGGACTTGTCACGACGGCCACGGTGTTTCCGGACGAGAAGGACGCGACACCAGCCTTCCTTAGCGCCGCCTTGGCGTCCGCTATGCCCTTGAACACAGCGGGGTCGTCGAAGGCGTTCGGACGCTCCCCGACGCCCTTGACGGAATCGCAGAGCTGGATTCCGTCGCCGTCGAAAAACTGGTTCAGCCAGTTGCGGCGCACGTTCATCTCCGTCTCCAGCTCGGTTTTCGTCGCCAGGTTCTGCGAGCCCTTGAGCCAGCCCGAGAGATGATGGAACCGGCTGTCGTCCTCGACGAGCAGGAACTTCCCGAGCCGGCGGAGCGTCGCAGGCGATGTCCGCGGGGCGAACCCGCCGCCGGAAAGCCGGGCGCGCGCATCGGCGAAAGGAGGGTTCGAGATGAAGTCGACGTCCGGACTCTCGATGACCCTGTCCACTGGTGCGCCGGACGCGTCACATGCGCCGCGCGAGCAGAGTCCGCCATGGCAGACGCCAACTAGCCGCCCCGGGAACAGCCGCCGCGCCTCGCCCGCAAGCGCGAGGACGAAATCGGCTACGGCATCCGCGTGGCATTCGAGGTAGTCGAGGACGAGTCCGTCCTCCGCCGGATCATGGAGGGCGCCATCCTTGCTGCACCGCAGCGCGGACGGGATCTCGGCGTTTTCTACCCCACGACGCGCCTTCATGAAGGCACGGAACCTCTCCCGCATTCTCTCGCCCGTGTCAGGCGCCTCGATCATTCCGCCATAGACCCACTCCGTATACACGGCGCACAGCGGACGGATTCCCACAACGCGCTTCGCCCACGGCTTCGCGTTCGCGAACTCAGCGAACTCCTGCATGACGCGGAGCGCCTGATCGCGATATGCGTCGCTCGCGACCGACGGACGCGGACGGCGCGACGAGGCGCCTCCGGCCTGCTCGGACGGATGCCGTTCCGCCCACTTGTTCATCCTGAAGTCGAGCCCCAGCACCACATAGGCTTCGGGACAGAGTCCGAGCACGCGCCGCACGGCCTCGTCGATCATGCCGAACCCAATCGGAGCGCCCTCGTCGTCGCAGAACCTCTCCATCACGAATCGGAGCTCGACGATTCCGAATCCGGCCTCAGCGCACCTGACGATCGCATTGTCGCGATAGGAGTCGCCCGGATTGCATATGTTGACCGCCGCGTCGAGCTGCCTGCCGTTGATCTCAATCTTCGGCTGGTTGCCGCGGTAGACAACGCGCACAGCGGGATCGGGCTCGTCTTCAAGCCCCTTCTGAAGAACCATCAGCGGCGCCTCGAGCTTGGCAAGGCGGGCGCGCTCGTCCCTCGTCGTGAATCGGTTTTTCAAATCGTAGTGGAGCGCCCAGGGCTTTCCGAGGACGTCTGCGCACACTTTCACGTTCGGCCACCCCGAATCGTCGAAGTCCGGCTGCTCCCATCCCTCAGGCTGGGGCTTCACCGTCCCCTTGAGCGAAGTGCCGCTGTGGACGTAGAACCTGTTGCCGTATTCGTCCTCGCAGGAGACGAGATAGATCATGGCAGAGGTGGAAACGGCGTTTTCGACGCGGACGGCGATGGTGTTCGCCCCGCGCTTCAGCAGTGCCGTGACGTCTCCGCGGGACGGCACCTCGCGTCCGTTTATGAAGACCTGTCCGTCGTCGTCGAGATACGAATCGAGCGCCGCCTTCTCGGGCTTCGCGGGCAGGGAGAACGAATGGCGGTAGAACGAGACGATTCCGTTTGTCACAACACCATCCCCAGCCCACACGAGCTTCGACCTGCTCGCCGTTCCCTCAGGAGTCTCGACGGCGGCGGACACGGGCTCTTGGGCATAAACGCACTGCATGACCAGAACGGCCGCGGCAAACGCTGACGCTAGTATCCTCATTTCGCGCAAAATTATAGCATAATGGCCGTTCTCTGACAATTATACGAGAGTATCATACGGGCCATATCCAGTCGGACAGTGCGCCGATACAGCCAAACATCCCGGCCTAGACGCCTACGAGCCGTGGATCGCCAGCCAGAACTGGTAGGCGATGAATCCGCAGCAGAGGACCTTCAGCATCACTCCGCACACGTACCCAAGGAGTGCTCCAAACGCCCCCTTGAGCGACATGCCGAACGGCTTGCCAGACACCATTTCACCCGCAAGCGCCCCGAGGAACGGTCCCGCGACGACGCCGAGCGGAAGGAAGAAAAGCCCGGCGATTGTTCCAATGAAACATCCGAGCATCCCGAGGCGCGAGCAGTTGAACTTTCTCGCTCCGAGCGCCGGGACAATCCAGTCGAGAACCAACACCACCGCCATCACCAATCCGGCGACGACAAAAGTGGAAACTTCCGGCGACGAGTGGTCGCCTCGCGCGAGGGCAAGGAATAGCGCCGCATATGCAATCGGCGGACCCGGCAGCACAGGAAGAAAACAGCCGATGGTTCCAATTGCAATCAGAACCCACCCGATCCATTCATACATGATGGACATGCTCATTCGGCGGCTACGCCCCTTGCGTCTCGCGCACGAGGTTGCGAAGATACGCGCCGTAGGTCGACTTGCCGTAGCCGTCGGCAAGGCGCCTCAGCTGCGCGTCGTCTATCCAGCCCTTCGACCACGCGATCTCCTCGATGCAGGAGATCTGCAGCCCCTGGCGCTCGATGAGCGCGCGCACGAAGTTGGTTGCGTCGGCAAGCGACTGGTGCGTGCCCGTGTCGAGCCACGCGAAGCCGCGCCCCATCGTCTCGACCGAAAGCCGGCCCTCCTCGAGATACGCGCGGTTGATGTCAGTGATCTCGTACTCGCCCCTAGCCGAGGGCTTGAGCGCAGCCGCCTTCCTGACGACGTCGTTGGGATAGAAGTAAAGCCCCACGACGGCGTAGTTGGACTTCGGCTTCGCCGGCTTCTCCTCCAGCGAGACCGCACGGCCCTCCGCGTCGAACTCCACCACGCCGTAGCGCTCCGGATCGCTCACGCGGTATCCGAACACCGTCGGCTCGCTCCTCGCCGCGGCACCCTTGAGAAGGCGCGGAAGATCCGCCCCGTAGAAAATGTTGTCGCCGAGAACGAGGCACGCGTCGTCCCCGCCGAGAAACTCCGCCCCGAGAACGAACGCCTGGGCGAGTCCGTTCGGCTTCTCCTGCACCTTGTAGGAGAATTTCATGCCGAGGTCCGATCCGTCGCCGAGAAGCCGCTCGAAGTTCGGCAGGTCCTCCGGAGTCGAGATGACGAGCACTTCGCGGATTCCGGCAAGCATCAGCGTCGACAGCGGATAGAAGACCATCGGCTTGTCGTACACCGGCAGAAGTTGCTTCGAGACGACGCGCGTGAGCGGATGAAGACGCGTTCCAGCGCCGCCTGCGAGTATTATGCCCTTTCTTGCCATGCCAAACCCCCTTCCTTCAAAGACCGAGCCTCAGCGCGCCCCGCCGTTCGCCGCTGCGAGGCGTTTGAGTTTCTGCGCGTAGGTGAGCCGCTCCACAGCCGACATGTGGTCGACGTAGAGAATTCCGTTAAGATGGTCTAGTTCGTGCTGTATCGCCCTCGCGAGGAATCCGCGCGCGGTGATCATCTGCGGCATGTTGTTCTCGTCGAGGTACTGGCACACGACCTGCGCCGCGCGCGTTATCGAACCTCCGACGCCGGGGAAGCTGAGGCATCCCTCCTTGTCGCGCTGGCTGCCCTCCTGGGAGACGATCTCGGGATTGAACAGGACGAGCGGCATCTGGATCGGAGCGTTGAACGCCTCGTCCTCCTCGTTCTCGCATCCCTCGGGAATGTCGATCACGCAGAGCTTCTCGGTGCGCCCCACCTGCTCCGCGGCGAGCCCCACGCCCTTGGAACGGTGCATCGTCTCGATCATGTCCGCGGCAAGCGCGCGGAGAGCATCCGTCACGACCGCGACCGGCTCCGCCTTTTCGCGGAGAACAGGATCGCCGTATTTGATTATCTTGAGGTTCAAGGGTTAAAAAAGTTGAAAGGTTGAAGGTTGAGTCGAGGGATGCTAAACCCCAGTGGAGCCAAAGCCGCCCGCCCCGCGGTCGGTTTCGTCGACAGTGTCCGTCTCGACGATTTCCGGCTGCGTTACCGGCGCGATTACCATCTGCGCGATCTTGTCGCCCTTGTTCACCGTGAAATCGGCGTCGCCGAAGTTCGCGAGTATCACCCCGACCTCACCGCGGTAGCCGGAGTCTATCGTTCCAGGGGTGTTCAGGACAGTAACGCCGTGCTTCAGGGCGAGGCCCGAGCGCGGACGCACCTGGGCCTCGTAGTTGGGCGGGAGAAGCATCACAAGCCCCGTAGGGACGAGCGCGCGCTTTCCTGGAGCGATGACGAGATCGGCGACACTCCTCAAATCCATGCCCGCGTCGCTCTTGTGAGCATACGCGGGCAGGGTTGCGTCCGGATGGACTTTCTTGAAGCGGAGGATCATTCTTCCTCTTCCACGTCGACTATCGAGGAACCCTCGCCCGGCTCGAAGCCAAGGCGCTCGAGGTTCCACTTCTTCCAGGACTCCGGAATCTCGCGGCGCTGGAGCATCTCCACCGTTCCGCGGACCTGGAGCTTCCATATCTGCGCCTTAGCGGCATCGCCGGGGACGCGGTCCTCGCAGACGACGAGAATGCCCTTGCCCTTGCCGGTGCGGACGAAGTCGGAGACCTGTCCCTTGGAGAGCTTGATCGCCGCGCCGGCGACCGCGTTCTGGTCCGGGAAGTCCCCAGACTTCAGGTCGCAGACGGCGAAGGTGATGTTCGTGGAGACGTTGCCGGACGCGAGAACGGCTTCGACGCCCTTCTTGGCGACAGCCTCGACCTTGTCCTTGAACGCCTTCTCCTTGGCCGCGTCAAGAGCGCGCGGACGGATGATCTCCTTGGCCTCCTCGAAGGTCGGCACGTGCGCGGGACTCGTCTCGATCTTCTCGACCAGCCAGACGGTCCTGTCGGAACGCACCACGCCGTAGCGGAGATCCTCGGTGTCGGGATCGAGCTCGGCAACAACCTCGTTGAGGGTCTGCGCGCCGGGGCAGATCTGGTAGGAGCGCTTCATGAAGCCCTCCTTGTACGTCCCGTCGGGGGCGAACCAGTCGGTGGTGACAACCTTGAGACCCTCCTCGGCGGCGATCTCGTCCAGCCTGGACTTGCCCTCCGCGGCAGGAACGCCGTAGACGCGGGAGTTCAGGTTCGTGACGTAGTATTCGACAGCCTCGACCTGACGGACCTCCTTGTCGACGAGATCGCGGACCTCCTCGAACTTCTTGACGGTCTCGACGCCGTTGGTGTCGGTGGAGGTATACTTGTCGACGGTCACATCGTAGTGGTCGCGGAGAGCATCCTCGGAGACGATCATCTTCGCGAGCACGTTCGTGTCCGTCGCGTCGAACGCGACCATGCGAAGCTTGATGCGCTCGGGAAGCTCGAGGGACTTCGAGTTCTCGTCATACCACTTCTTGAGACCCTCGTCGTCGAGCTTGACGGCGTCGGCCTCCTTCTTGTCCTCCGCGAAGTTCGCGACCTTGACGGTGAAGGTGTCGGTCATGTCGTTGACCGCCTGGTCGACTTCCATCGGGGAGGCCCACACGGCGGAACCGGCGCCGCCCTCGGCGATCTTCGTCATCGTCAGACGGCGCTTGAGGAACTCCTCGAAGCGCTCGGGCGTGAGGGAGTTCTCGCGGAGAAGGCCCTGGTAGAGCGCGAAGCTGAACTGTCCGTTCTTCTGGAACGAACGGTCGGTGCGGATGGCCTTTGCGACTTCCGCATCCGTTGCGACGACTCCGTTGCGCTTCGCCGCCTCGAGCATCGCGCAGATCTCCCACGCCTCGCGGTTGATCTCGCTCGACTTCCGGCGCCAGTCGCGGTTCTGTCCGAAGCCGCGCAGCTCCTCGGTGATGTCGCGGAAGAGCGACGATCCGACGCTCTCGCCCGCGAGAGTTCCGGCGCTCGCCTCGTTCCTGTCGCTCTTGTCGTCCCTGATAAGGTCGTCCACAAGGAAGTCGAACGCGAACGCGCCGCCTACGATGATGGCAAAGACGCCCCAAATCCACTTGTTGCGAATCAGCTTGTTGAATTGCAGGATAACCATTTTGTTGCTCTGAACTTTCTCTTGTCTTTTGTCGTATGGGCGCCGGAATTTTCCTCGGCGTCTTTGTTAGAAATCCAAATCGTCATCGTCGGACGAGCCGGAGTCGGACGAATCCTCGCCATCGGAGGCCTCGGTCTCGACCGCCTCGGCCTCGACAGCCGTCGTGTCGGACGCGACCTCGGCCGCCTTCTTCACAAGCTCGGCCTGTCCGCTCTTGGTGCTGGGAGCCTGCTCTCCGGAGTTGATCTCGAAGCGGTTCTCGGCGAACGCACAACGGTTCTTGAGGTTTCCGGCGGCGTCGAAGGTCATCACGCTGACCGACATGTTCTTGCCGATCTCGGGGACGGCGCGCTGGATGCGGACCGCAGTCTGGGGCGAGATCTTCCACTCGAGGAACTTCGGGTTGATGTGGGACTCTCCGGTCTCGACGTCGGTGACCTTGACGAGGCCCTGGTCAAGCTTGCAGATATAGTCGCCGCGCGTTCCGTAGATGCCCGTGAAGAGCATGTCCTGGGAGGTCTGGATGCACACCTCGTTGGCCGCGCGCATCGAAAGGATGCGGAAGTGGCGTCCCTCGACAGCGAGAGAGCCGGTGACGCAGCGGATCGTCGCCCTGTCGCCATCACCAGTCTTGGCGTAGCGGTAGCGGGACTCGCCGGCCGGATTGACCACCGAGAAGCCCGGCGCCGTCACGGAGAAAAGACCCTCCGGGAGGTTACGGGGAAGCTTCACCGCGAGGACGCCGCCCTGGAGCATGACCGCGCGGGACTTCTCCTCAAGCCCCTGCGCACGCGTTCCGAAGGACGCATCTCCGATTGCGATGATGCTGCACTCGCGCCCAAACTGAACCGTAAGGCGCGTGTCCTTGCCGATTGAGCGGAAGGACGAGCCGAGCGGATAGTGGCGCCCCTCCTCGACGGGAGCCCACGTCTCGCTGCCGGGCTGGAGGAACTCCGCCACGCCCTCAAGCTTATGGACCTCGGGAAGGGTGTAGAAGAACCTGGCCTCCGCCTTCTGGTGGTGGAGCTGTCCGCCGATTTCAATGGGAGCCTCCCCTGACTCCGTCGTCTCGGCTTCGGAAGAGGACTCGACCTCTTCCTCGTCGAGCTCCTCAATGTCCTGCGCGAAAGCGGAAAGCCCCGACACCGCCGCGGCCACCGCGAGAGAGCGAACGATAGATTTCATTGATTTCTCCCTTCAGAATGCTTGTTTTAGACGAGATGAGCGCCCTCGGAGGGCTTGATGAGGCTGCAGACCGGCTCGTCGCCGAACTTCGCCTTGTATTCCTTTGAAATCTGCGCCGCGATCCTGTCGGCCGCCGAGGGGTCGACGAGAAGGCAGCAGCTGCCGCCGAATCCGCCGCCCGAAAGGCGCGCGCCGTAGACCTCGGGAATCGCCTTCGCCGCGTCGACGATCGCGTCGAGCTCCTCGCAGGAGTTCTCGAACCAGTTGCGGCTCGACTCGTGCGAATCGTACATGAGCGCGCCGAAGCCCTTCAAGTCGCCCTTCTCGAGGAGCGCCGCGCCCTGGAGAACGCGCTCGTCCTCGCCGATCGGATGCACCGCCCTCTTGGCCGTGGTCTCGCTGAGCCCGCCGTGGTACAGCACCCACTCCGCCATCGTGACGTCGCGCAGATGCGTGACCGGCTTCCTCAGGACGCCCGCGAAGAACTTCGCCGCGTCCTCGCACGCCTGGCGGCGCGACGCGTACGCTCCGTCGACGAGAGCGTGCTTGGCGTTCGACTTGACCATCATGAACGCGACGCCGTCGCCCATCGGGACGGACTCGAACTCGTTCGTGCGGAAGTCGCTCTTGACGAGCGCGCCGGCCTTGCCATACATCGAGGAGGCCTGGTCGAGGAGCCCGCAGGGGCAGCCCGCGAAGGTGTGCTCCGCCTTCTGCCCGATCTTGGCGAGCGTGGTCCTGTCCTTCTCGATTCCGTAGATCTTCGAGAGCGCGAGCGCCGTGCACATCTCAAGCGCGGCGGAGGAGCTCAGGCCGGCGCCAAGCGGGATGTTGCCGAGGAACATGGCCTTGAAGCCGTGCTTCGCCGCGGCGGGATTGCCGTCGAAAAGCCAGTTGAAGGTTCCGGTGACGTAGTTCTGCCACGTCATCTCCTTCGCGGGGGCGACAGTGGAGGTGGTGAACTTCGCCGTCTCCATGAAGTCGCCGGCCGTCAGCTCGCAGCTCGCGTCGGCCGTCGGCGAGACCGCGAAGAACGTGCCCTTGTCGATGGCCGCCGAGAAGACGTAGCCCTCGTTGTAGTCCGTGTGGTTGCCAAGGACCTCGATGCGTCCGGGCGCGTAGGCGACGACCTGAGGCTTCTCGCCGTAGAGCTTCTCGAACTTCGAAACGAGCTCGTCGTAGACTTCCTGATTCAGCATTTCAACACTCCTTCCGGGACTCTCCGTCCGCTTCTAAACTTTTCAACTTCTAAACGTTCTTACTTAACGCGCTCCTCGATGTCCGCCGGCGGCTTCGAGAGGAACGCGGAGTAGACGAACATGTAGGCAAGGCCAAGAATCGGAACGATGTAGGCGATCATGAAGCCGGCCTTGTCGGCGATCGCGTTCTGGATGAGCGGGAGAACGCCTCCGCCCACGACCATCACCATGAACAGGCCCGATGCCGCGGCGGTGTACTTGCCGAGCTTCTCGGTGGCGAGGTTGAAGGTGGACGGCCACATGATCGAGGTGCACAGTCCGCACAGCGCGAAGAGCAGCGCCGTCATGGGAACCGTCGCCATCCAGCACTTGAGGTGCGCAACGTCGATGACCGGCATCGAAACCGTGACAGTCTCGGGGAGAAGAACTCCGACAAGAAGCAAGGACATGGCGGCGACCGTCGTAACGATCATCAGAATGCGGGAGGAGACCTTGCCGCCGATGAACGCGCCGATCGTGCGCCCGACGAGCATCAGAAGCCAGTAAACGGCCACGCAACCAGTCGTCACGGTCGCAGCATTCGCGATGCCAGCCTTCACCAAGGGGCCATTGGCGGCGGGAAGCCAAAGTCCCATCGTGCCAGGAATGCCGACCTCGACGCCGACATACATGAAGATCGCAACGACACCGAGAAGGCAGTGGCGGAACCTGAGCGGAGACAGCACTGGAATCTTTTCGCTCGTCGTGCCTTGTTCGGGATTGGCGATCGGGATGAAGGCAAGAATCACGAACGCTACCGCGAAGACGGTGAGCGCGATGTACATCACGAGGTTGACATCGGCGACTTTGGTCGTATTGGAAACCTCGCCGATGAGGGAGAGAACCAGCACCGGGGTCGCAGTGCCGGCGAGAGAGTTGAACGTCGTGCCGATCATGTTCAGCTGGTTTCCGCGATTGCCGCCGCCGCCGAGCAGGTTGAGCATCGGGTTGACGACCATGTTCAGCATGCAGACAGAGAAGCCGCACACGAACGCGCCCAGGAGATAGACGCTGAACGGAACAATCGCGCTGTCCGTAAACGGAATCTTGCCGGAGAGGAACTGGATAAGAACACCGACAAAGCCCGTCGCAATGCCAATCATCGCGGTTTTCTTGTATCCACAGTTTGTGAGCATCCTGCCAGCGGGAATACCCATGAAAACATAGGCGAGGAAGTTCATCATATTGCCCATCATGCCGAGCATGTTGGAGCCGTCGATGCCGGGCTGGTACTTCCAGACATTGCCCATCGGCGCGGCAAGATTCGTTACAAACGAAATCATGCCATAGATAAACATCATGGTAATGACGGCCACCCAGTTGGTGCCCTTTTCCTGCTGCTCGCTCATTTTTGTTGAAACTCCTTTTATGGGTTATTGCGGTAATTTTACCTAAAAATGTGCCTCCAGTCAATAGGGCGGGGGCAGTCAACGGACCGAAAGAAGCTCGTCCCAGCGGGTCGTGGCACGTCTGGAAAGCATCGATCGCTTCATCTTCCAGGGCCTGTCCCCCATCCCTTCCGCCGCCGAAAACACCTTTCCGCGCCCGAAGCGCGCATTTAGGTCGTCTATCGCCCTGTACAGCGCCGAGCGCCCGGATGGCGCCGCGGGGAGCGCGAAAAGGTCGCCCTGACGAGCCGATCCAGCCTTTTCGAGTCCGAAGAAGACGACTCCCGTCTTGCGGTACCGAACCCCAGGAACGAACAGCGCGGGGACGTTCGGGCGCATCGCCGACAGCATCTCGTTTGTCGCGTCCGTGGGCGCGTCGAACACCACCGTGCGCGCAAGGACGTCCCCTCCTCCGCCAGAGGCAAAAATCTGGGCATACATGTTGCACCCCGTGGCGAGGAGCGAGTGTCGGCGAAGCTTAGCGGCCGCCTGCGCGGCAAAAGACGCGAGCGACTCCTCCAGCCCCTCGACGTCCGACACCGGCGTGCCGAACGACCGCGAACAGGACACGGAGTCCGGATCCGCATCGTACGCGCGCGACTCGCTGCAGGCGATCCCCCTGAGCTCCATCGCCGTCCTGAGGAGCGTGACGCCGCCGACGGACCTCACGACGTCGTCTGGTGCGTCGCGCAGGTCCTTCGCCGTCAGTATGCGCTCCGCGCGCAGCTTCGCCGGCAGCCTGCGCCCGACGCCCCACACCTCGCCCGCCGGAAGCGACGCAAGCGTCTCCGTCGGATCCGCAGGAAGCTCGAACACGCCGTCCGGTCTCTTCTTTGCGATGTGGTTCGCGATCTTCGCAAGCGTCTTGGTGGGCGCGAAGCCAACACCGCACGGAATTCCCACCCACCGCAATATCCTGGCCCTCAAGCGCTTTCCGTATTCAAGGAGTTCCGGACCGGGGAGTGCCGGCGGACGTATGAACGCCTCGTCTATCGAGTACTGCTCGACATCAAGCGCCTCTTCGCGCAGAATCGAGATGATCCGCCTCGACATGTCCCCGTAAAGTTCGTAGTTTGACGAACGGAACGACAGCTCGCCGGTGCGCTCCCTGTCCTTGAGCTGGAAGTACGGCGTCCCCATCGCAATGCCAAGCGCCTTGAACTCGTTGGAACGCGCGACACAGCATCCGTCGTTGTTCGACAGCACGGCCACGGGACGCCCCACGAGCGAACGGTCGAACACCCGTTCGCAGCTCACGAAGAAGTTGTTGCCGTCGACAAGCCCGTACATGACGCAAGCCCCCCCGCCCCGTCACGGCTGGCCAGCCGCGACCTTCGCGCCTGTCGCGGCCAGGAGCAGCACGGCGCGGACCCTCTCGAGGGGAATCCCCGTCAGCGAGGAGACAGCCGCCCTGTACGCCGCCATCTGCCCGCCGTAGGCTTCCGCCATGCGCCGCTCGAATTCCGCGTCCGACTCGTCCCTGCGCTTCGCGTTCGTCTTGAAGTCGTACACGCACGCGCTGCGCGCGGCGCCTTCGCCGCGGAAAACGACGCGGTCGAGAGTCCCCGACTCCCACCTCCCGCCGACGAGCAGCTCGTAGCTGCGCTCGCGCCACAGCGCCGCCGCGTCCGCGCCCTTCACGAACGCCTCGTCCCAACCGCACTCGAGTATCCGCCGCTCAAAATCGTCCTTCGGCGCGGAGGGGTCGATCCATCCTACCGCCTCGTAGCGCGCGTGCGCCTCCGTTCCCGCCTTCATCGCCTCGCGCCGCGGACGCACATCCGCGAACAGCTCGCCCGCCGACATCCCGGAGCGGAGCGACATGGACGGCAACCGCCGCCGCACCTCCGTGCGCGCCCCGCGCTTGAACGCGCGCGGCGCATGCGCCGCGGAAGGCTTGTCCCGATCGAACTCGGGAAGATGCAGATACCACTGCGGATCCCCAATCGGCTCCGGAACCGCCTCGCGGACAAGATCGGACATGTAGACGGAGGAGCCGGACTTCGCCGCAGGACGCGTGATGACGGTCATGGCGAACTTCGCGCGCGTCATCGCGACGTAGTACACGCAAAGCGCCTCCTCCTCGGCGCGCTCCTGGCGGTCCGCCAGCGCGTCCGAAAGCCCCGGCACCATGCGCGCGACGCTCGCGCCCGGATTCGGCACCACCCATCCGTCGGTCACCAGCGGACGGTCCGAGCCCGCGTTGAGCGAGAACGGCTCGCACAGCGGAAGCACCACGTAGTCGAATCCAAGTCCCTTCGAGCGGTGGATCGTCATTATGCGCACCTTCCCCGGCTCGGCGAGGTTCCGCTTCTTCTTCGCCGCGAGGAACTCCGGGAAATCCGACAGACGCGTTCCCGGCTCGAGCCCCATGTCGAACTCCGCCGCCGCGCGCAGCATGTCCGTGAAGCGTCCCTCGGTGAACGCGCTCCACGCCTCGGACGGATCCTCGGGAAGAAGCGCCCGCATCTCGCGGAACGCGCGCACAAGGCCCTTCGTCGTGAAGTCGCGCGCCGCGCGCTGAGACACGTCGGACGCGCTCGGCACTCCGTCGGGGTACATCGCCTTCGCGAGGGGAGTGGACGCGAAATGCCGGTACGGCTGCGTGTAGCCGGGATGGTCCGCTAGCCTGACGAGGTCTATGAACCCCTGCAGCGCGGGCGTGTCGAGTATGGCGCTCTCGCCCTCCCAGACGACTCCGACCACTCCCTTGCTCTTCAGGTACGCCGCTATCGCCTCGCCGTCTCCGTTGCCCCTCACAAGCACCGCGGCGGATATGCCGCGCCCGACCGGATCGACCGCGGCGAGCGCAGCGCGTATCGGCTCGAAGAACGACTCGACGCCCCTTCCGGGCGCATCCACGACCTGGACGTATCCCGGCCAGTCCTTGTTGTAGGATTCGTGACTTTTCGCCTCCCAGCGCGGGAAAAGCTGCCGCAGCCGTCCGTCGACGAACACGGCGTTCACCGCGTCGACTATGGGCGGCGAGGAGCGGTAGGTGAGGTCCTTCGGAATCACCTCGTACTCTCCGCTGTCCTTCTCCGCCTTGAAGATCCCGACATCGCCCTCGCGCCATCCGTAGATGGCCTGCTTCCTGTCGCCGACGATGAAGACGCTGCGCTCTCCGGCGGACTGGCGCGCCTCCGCGACGAGCGGACCTATCGCGCGCCACTGTCCGCGGCTCGTGTCCTGGAACTCGTCGAGCGCCCAGCCCGTTATCTTCGCGTCGAGGCGGAACTCCAGCGCGAGGCGGACGTCGTCCGGCAGGTTCGCGAGAAGCCTCGGCACGTCGTCGAAAACGAGCTTCCCCGCGCCGCGCACGCGCGACGCGTACTCCGCCTCGTACTGGGACATCAGCGCGTAGACGCCGCGCGCGAGCGCGAGCTTGCGTCCGACGGCATAGCCGCACACTCCGCGCAGCGCGTCCCTCACGGCCTTCGCGGCGGAGCCGGCGAAGGTGTACGTCTTCCTGCCGAACTTCACGTCCAGCGTCGCATGTGCGAACACCTCGGGACCCATCTCGAAGAACTTCTTGGCGAAGCCCTTGACGCCGGTGAAGCTTCCGCGGAAGTCCCTCACCCACTCGGCGAAGAGCGGCCACGACTTTTCGTCGCAGAGCCCCTCCAGCGCGTCCGCGAGCCGCGAGAGCCCCGCCTCGTCCGTCTCCGTCCAGGACGTGTCGCCGCCCCATATCGCGGAGGGGTCGCCCCACGCGGAGCGCTCCGGATGCTCCAGCAGCAGCCTGTGCCACGCGCCTATGAACTTGCGGTAGGAATCCACGAAGCTCCGCACGTCCTCCCCGTTCATCGCCAGCGCAAAGGCGTCCGCGAACGCACGCCGCGTCTGCGCGTCCGTGCGGCGCAGAATGCCGAACGAAACGCGCGCGAGCTCCTGCTTTTCGCGGTACTCGTCCATTATCTCGGCCTTCCCCTCCAGCCCGAGCTCCAGGGGGAACATGCGCACCACGCGCATGAGGAAGCTGTCGAGGGTGCCGATCTGGGAGAGGTGCTGAGAGGCGATCACCTTGCGGAGCAGCGCCACGCAGGACGGATCGTCCTTCGCCTTCTTTGCGAGGAGCGAGACGAAGCGCTCGAATATCTCCCCCGCCGCCGCGCGCGAGAACGTCAGCGCGACGATCTCGCTCGGCTCGACCCCGCCCTTCGCGAGCTCGATGAGCCGCTCGGCGAGCGCCTGCGTCTTCCCGGTTCCGGCGGACGCCTCGATGAGGATGTTCGTCTTCATGACGGACTCCCCCTATTTAGCCGCTGAAAGTCCGAGCCAGACGCGCAGCAGCTCCGACTCGCTCCACGCCTGCGCCGTGCAGCCCTTCTGCGCATGCGGAGCGTCTCCGTCGGCGTTCTCGCTCGCGTGGCAGAGGCACCCCGCGTTGAGGTTCTCGACGGACGACGCGAGGAGCGAGAGCGCGGTCTCGCGCGGACACGCCCCGGTCTTCGCGAGCGCCTCTGCGTAGAGCGGGAAGACCCAGCCCCAGACGGTTCCGTTGTGATACGCCGGCTTGCGGCTCGTGTCTTCGTCGCCGGCATATGTGCCGCGGTAGAGTTCGTTCCCCGCGTCGAGCGAACGCATTCCGCCCGGAACGAGGAGCTCCTCGGTCGCGGAGAGGATCGACCTGTCGTCGAGTATGCCGAGAGTCAGCAGGAACAGCTGGTTCGGACGCACCGTGTCCTCCGGCGTCGCATCCGCCGCGCCGATGTCCTTCGGCGCCGCGAGGCAGTCGTAGTATCCGCGTCCGTCGTCGCGCTTGAAGAGCCTGCGCACGCTCGCGAGCGCCTTCTCGGCGAGCTCGGTCCGTCCGAGGAAGCGCAGCGCCGATATCCACAGCGCCTGTATCTCGACCGGATACCCCTCGCGCGGAGTGCACGCGGGATAGTTCGTGTCCATCCACGTGAAGTGCGAGGGAGACCACACGAGCGCGCTCTCGGCATCCATCTTGATTCCGTTCGGCGTCCCCTTGATGTAGTTGTCCACGATCGACTCGCACGTCGCCTTCAGCGGAGCGAAGTTGGCGCCGATCTTGCCGTCGAGCTCCTGCACGCAGCGGATGAACCACAGCTGCGCGTCCGTCGTGTCGCGGTTCCCGGCCTTGTCGCCGTATATGATGTTCGGCAGAGTCCCGTTCTCCTCGAACGCGGCGAACGCCTTGAGGATGCGCACGGAGTCCGCGATCTTCCCCGCGGCGATCATGCCGCGCATGAAGATGAACGTGTCGCGCCCCCAGTCGAGGAACCACGGGTATCCGGCGATGACGGTCTTGAGGTCGTCGCGCTTCACGATGAAGAGGTCGATGGAGTTCCTGAGGACGTCCGGGACCGACGCCGACGCGACGGCCGAGAACTGCTCCGCGCCCCAGTGCGCGCCCTCCGCCGCGTCGCCCACGGCGCCAACGATCCCGACGCTCTCGCCGCACTTGAGGTCGGCGGAGATCCATCCCGGACTGTACAGATCGCCCGACCCGTCCTGCCCGCGCGCCTCCTCCTCCGGATGCGGGACGCTGTACGTCCACTGCGGCTCGTGGTGGTAGACGCCGTTCGAGACGGACATCCTGAACTCGCCGTCGTACGGCGAGAAGACGAATCCATCCTCCGTCGGAACGGACTTCTTCGGGAAGAGATCCTCGAGCCCCGCATACGCCTTCGTCGTGGAATGGAAGCTCCGCCACTCTATGTCCGGACGGAACACCAGCCGCACCTGGTCGCCGACATCGCTCTCGCCGCGCTCGTAGCGCGTCACGAGAAGCCGCGCCGCGTTGCGTCCGTCCGCGAGCGACAGCACGAAGGAGAACGACGCGGAGTGCCCCATGCCGCACGGAACGAGGAAGTCCCACCGCGCGCCGCGCCCCGCGGGGTCCGCCGTGAACGACGTCACGCACTTCGCGTCCAGCTCGCGCAGGTATCCCTCGCGCTGGAGCCAGCAGCGCGTGCGCGTCCAGACGTTGAGCCTGTCGGACGGCACGTTCGGATTCGTGTTCGCGGCGAGCAGAGCGTCGTACTGGCTCGCGACGGAGCCCCATCCGATCCGCACCTGCGACGCCGCGCCGGCGCCGTTGGAAAGGACGGTCCTGTACTCCGGATGGCGCCTCACCTCGTCGCCCGTCATCGAAAGCTTCGCCGCCGCGACGTTGCCGGGCGGCGGAATGAGGAACTCCGCGCGCGTGCGCGTCGCCTTGCCGTCCGCGTAGACGATCATCGCGATCTCGAGCCTGCGGCAGTGCGTTCCGTCGCCCTTGTAGTGCGGCGCGTCGAACATCGCGACATGGCGCGCGCCGTCGGGATGCGAGCGGTACACGCGCAGCGTCTTGCCGGTCTCTGGGTCGACGAGCCTCACGCGGAAGTGCGTCGCCGCGGAGACCTCCACCCACTCGTTTTCGGGCACGCAGACGACGCGCTTCAGGTCGCGCGGGAACATCCAGTGGAAGCGCGCCTCGTGGCAGACCGCCGAACGCCGCATTGCGTTCGCCCGGCGCTGCGCCGCGCCCGCCTTCGCCGCGAGGCAGACCACCTCGCCCGGCTTCAGCGGCACTGGGCCGGACGTCTTCACCTTGCGCTGCGACAGAAGGTCGAACGCCTCGGCATAGGGAAACGCCTCGCGGTCCCAGTCGATCATCGCAGGCGCCCCGCAGTCGAGGTTTGCGAGCAGCAGGACACGGTGCTCCGACGAAGGAGCCCAGGGGGTGTTCGCCCCGTCCGCCCCGCATCTCCTCACCACGGCGAGCGTGTTGCCCTCTCCGCGCGTGACGACGGAGAGACGGCTCTCGCCGGAGAAGGTGGGCTCCTTCCCGAGGATGTGGTTGAGCTTCGCGATGAGGTCTACCATGTTCGACTTCGCGCCCCACGCGAGGTCGTTCTTTCCGTGCACGTCGATCTTCTCGGTGCAGAACCACTCGACGCCGTTGGCGATTCCCCACGCACCCTGCCACGACAGGAGCGCCGCGAGCTGCACCCTGAGCCGAGCGTACGTCTCGCCCTTCTTCGCGAGGCGGTCGTTGTCGTGCGTCTCCGCGAAGTGGACGAGCGTGCCGAACTTCTCGCTGCGCTCTATCGCGCTCGGGAGGTACCATTCGAAGGCGCCGCGGTCGTAGGTCTGGAAAATCTCGGAGTAGGCCCAGTCGAGGTTCGCGACGGCAAGGAGGTCGTCGGTGAGCTTGAGCTCCCCGCCGAGGCCCTCGAGCATGAAGATGGTGTCGGGATACTCCTCGCGGACGCGCGCGACGATGTACTCCCACGTCTTGAGCGGAATCATGTACCCCGCATCGCAGCGGAACCCGTCAACTCCGTTGCGGCACCAGAAGAGGAATACGTCCGCCATGTAGGCCCTGAGCCCCGGCCTGTCGAAGTCAAGCTCGACGAGGTCCGCCCACTTCACGCCCCACGCGCCGGGCGAGTGGAAGCGCCCGTCCGCCTCGCGCCGGAACCAGTCCGGATGGTGCGTCTGCAGCGTCGACGCCCAGCCCGTGTGGTTCGCCGGAAGGTCGACGAGGAGGAGCCCGTGCCGCGCATGCACCGCGTCGATGAGCTCGCGGAACTGGTCCAGCGGGGTGGTGAACTCGTCGAACTCCGCCATTGCGGGGTCGACGGTGAGGAAGTCGGTCGCTGCGAACGGACAGCCGTACTCGCCCATCACGGCGTATGTCGTCGGAACGGGAAACGGTGGGAGCGTCTGCACGATGCGGAAGCCCATCCGGTCCATTATGAGGTCAAGCCTTCTCGCAACCTCGCGGAAGGATCCGAACTGGCGCGGGAAGACGGTGTATATCGTGTTGTTGGCGCGCGTCTCAGCGCTCTCGACCTTTATGTGCGTGTTGCGCCCCAGCGGCCACTCGGGGACGTTGGAGCCCTCCGGGAAGAAGCACGCCTTGCCGGAGAATATGCCGACCTCGTCAAGCTCTATGTCGGCGGAGAAGACCCCGGGCGAGACCTCGGGTAGGGGAATGTCGGTCCAGGCCTTGGCGAGCGGAGTCTCGCCGCGCTCGGTCTCGGCGATTATCTCGCGCCGCCTCACGCGGGCGTGGCCTATGTTCGTGCGGAACGCCGCGCGCCCCTTGCGAGGCGCATCGAGCCTGAGCGTCACGGAAAGCACGTCGCCGCGCCACTTGAGGAGAAATGCTTCTGGTGCCGGTGTCTGGGTCATGAAATGAAACTTTCTAGTCTTCCTTACCCATATATTTTACCATATTTCCGACGAGGCGAGACGCACCCCTGCTCCACTTCGCGGCCGCCGGCCTCCATGGAGACGCGGCTTCCAGCCGCGTCACTCCCAGACTGCAACGCGGCAGGATGCCGCGTCTCCTTGACAAGCTTTTCGCCGCGCCACATTAACACCGACGCACCGTCGCGGCGAGGAGATTCACTGCCAGACGAGGTCTGCGGCGGAGAAGACGGGGCCTTCTATGCAGCAGCGGGAGTTGCCGCGCACCGTCTTCTGGATGCAGGCGTAGCACGCGCCGACGCCGCAGACCATGTGGCGGTCCATCGAAATCCATCCCTTGGAGCCGGTTCCCGTTGCGCGCAGCGCCACGGCCTTGAGCATCGGATCCGGTCCGCACGCAAAGAGCTCGAACTTCCCGCCCTCTCCACGCAGGCGTATGAGTTCGTCGTCCAGCGGATCGGTGACAAGCCCCTTCGCGCCCGCGCTGCCGTCGTTCGTGGCGAGATGGATTTTCACCCCGCCCAGCGCCTCGAAACGGTCCAGCGCGAGGAGGTCGTTCTTCGTGCGCCCGCCGACGAAAAGATGGATGGCGGGAATGGTCTGGACGCCTGACGCAAGAAGCCGCCTGGCGAGGAAGTAGAGCGGCGCTACGCCGTATCCGCCGCCTACGAGCAGCGCCTCGCCCGCGCACTTGAGCGGGAAGCCGTGTCCGAGCGGACCCATCACCTCGACTTCGTCGCCCGGCTTCACTTCGTTCAGCGCCGCCGTGCCGCGTCCAACTGTCTTGTAGAGAAGCTCAAGCCTATCCCCTTCTGCGTTGAAAATCGAGAACGGACGCCGCAGCGCACTCTTCTCAAGCGACGGAACGCGCACGTGCACGAACTGTCCAGGAGTCGCGTCCGCGGCTATCGCCGGCGCCTCGAACTCGATGTAGCGGTATCCGCTGCCGATTTCACGGTGCGAAACGACTCTGCATTTTTCGTTTGTCATGGTCCGTTGAAGGTTGAAGGTTTTAAGGTTGAAGGTTGAAGTTGAAACGACTATCGACTAACGACTAACGACTCTCTGCATGACGCCTTTTAGGGAAGTCCACATCTTCATCTTGATCTCCTTGACTGCCGGCGTCACCGGACCCATGCGGAGGATGAACTCGGGCGAATAGGTGACGAGATAGCTGTTCCCTTCCGAGTCCTTAACCCACTCCCCCGGCGCGCCTCTCGCGCCAGGAAGCCACTTGCGAAGCGCGCCCGAGCCCAGCAGCACGTACGCCTTCGCCTCTGGACGCTCCCCCGTGAAGATGATCGGCGCGGTTTCGGGCGTCTTCTTCATCGCCGTCACTATCTTCGCCATCATCTCGATTCCGCCCGGCGACAGCGGCCTGTCGTGCAGGAACACGAAGTCGAGGGATGTGGAGAGTGGGGCGTGGTTGGCGGGTGGCGGTTCGGGGGCGGTGGCCGGCTGGCGAATGTCCGCGGCTGGCGGTGGAACGCCAGCCCTGACTGCCGCCGCGGCTGGCGAGGGGCTTAGCAGTGCGCGGTCAATCTCGACAACTCGGACGCCGAGCTCGCGTTCAAGCTCGAGCTCGGCCTCCAAACCGTCCAAGACATATTCCACCGAAACCACCCAACCACCTAACTACCTAGTCATTCTTCGACTTCTCGTATCCGTACGGATTCTTGCTCTGCCAGCGCCAGGCGTCTTCGCACATCTCGTCAATGCCGCGTTCGGCCTTCCATCCGAGGTCCTTCGCGGCGAGCGCGGGATCGGCCCAGCACTCCGCGATGTCGCCGGGGCGACGCGGGCAGATCTTGTAGGGAACGGGCCTTCCGGACGCCTTCTCGAACGCCTTGACGATCTGGAGGACGGAATAGCCGTGTCCCGTGCCGAGGTTGTAGACCTTGAGTCCGAGTTTCGGATTCTTCTCGATCTTCTCTATGGCCTTGAGGTGTCCGATGGCGAGGTCGACGACGTGGATGTAGTCGCGCACGCCAGTTCCGTCGGGCGTCGGATAGTCGTTGCCGAAGACGCTGAGCTCGGGGCGGCGTCCGACGGCGACCTGCGCCACGAACGGCAGGAGGTTGTTCGGAATGCCCGCGGGGTCCTCTCCGATGAGGCCCGACTTGTGCGCGCCGATCGGGTTGAAGTACCTCAGCAGGATGACGTTCCACTCGGGATCCGCCTTCTGGACGTCCTTGAACACCTGCTCCATCATGAGCTTGGTCCATCCGTAGGCGTTCGTGCAGCCAGGCGTGGGGAAATCCTCGCGGATCGGCACGCTCTTGGGGTCGCCGTACACCGTGGCGGAACTGGAGAAGACGATGTTCTTGCATCCGTGGTCGCCGAGGCACTTGAGGAGCGTGAAGGTTCCGCCGAGGTTGTTGTTGTAGTACTTGAGCGGAATCCTCGTCGACTCGCCGACGGCCTTGAGGGCGGCGAAGTGGATCGTCGCGCCGAAGGGCGCCTCCTTGTCCAGCAGCGCGTTCAGCTTCTTCTCGTCGCGGATGTCCACCTTGTAGAACTTCACGTCCTTCCCCGTGATCTTCTTGACGCGGGCGAGCGACTTCTTCGAGCTGTTGCACAGATTGTCGACGACTACGACGTCGTGGCCCGCGTTGAGTAGTTCGACGACGGTATGGCTGCCGATGTACCCGGCTCCGCCGGTGACTAGGATCTTCATTGCTGGTATTTCCTTTCCTGTTTCGTATATTATAGCATAATCCGTTCCGGCGCGAAGACAGCCGCTACTTCCGCACGATTCCCGCGCCGAGGCGCGAGAGCTCCGTCTCGACCGAGACGTAGCCGCGGTCAACCGTCTCCGCGCCGAGGATCGTCGACTCGCCCTTCGCGACGAGCGCGGCGATGACGAGCGCGATGCCGGCGCGTATGTCGGGCGAGGTGACCGTTCCGCCGTAGAGCTGGGACGGACCAGTCACCACGACGCGGTGCGGATCGCACTGCACGATCTTCGCGCCCATCTGGCGTAGGTGGTCGACGAAGTAGAGACGGGACTCGAACATCTTCTCGAAGAAAAGGCAAGTTCCCCTCGTCTGCGTCGCAAGGACGATGAGGATCGACATGAGGTCCGACGGAAACGCAGGCCATGTGCCGTCGGAAACGGACGGGATCGCGTCGCCCAGGTCGTACTTCATCTTGAGCCTGCGCTTCGGCACGAACGTGAGCGTCCGCTCGCGCGCGCTGACCGTCCACGTCACCCCGAAGCGCGCAAACGCGCCTGCGAGCACCTCGAAAGGCTCGGGGTCGATTCCCGTGAGCGTGAGTTCGCCACCCGTGACCGCTGCCGCGACGATGTAGCTCCCGGCCTCGATGTAGTCGCATCCGACGGACGCGTCGCATCCGTGCAGCGACTCGACCCCCTCAACCTCGATGCGGTTCGTGCCCGCGCCGGACACCTTCGCGCCCATGGCGTTGAGCATGTTGGCGAGGTCGACGATGTGCGGCTCGCACGCCGCGTTGAATATGACTGTCCTGCCACGGGCCGTGACGGACGCCATCAGGACGTTCTCCGTCGCGGTGACAGACGCCTCGTCGAGGAGAATGCGCGCGCCCTTGAGCTCTCCGCTGAAGCGCAGCGTCTTGCGTCCCGCCACGGCCTTCGCGCCGAGCGCGCGGAATCCCGCGAAATGCGTGTCGAGCCTGCGGTGCCCGATCTGGTCGCCGCCCGGCGGAGGCAGCGAGGCGCGTCCCACGCGCGCGAGGAGCGGCCCCGCGAACAGGAAGCTCGTCCTTATCTTCGCGGCGAGCGCCGAGTCGATCTTGGCGGTCTTGACCTTCGGCGTCGAGAGGACGACCGTCCCCTCCTTCGCGTCGCGCGACACCTTCGCGCCGAACGTCTTCGCCGCCTCCAGCATCGCGGCGACGTCCGCTATGTCCGGCACGTTCCTTAGCGTCACAGGCTCTGCGGAGAGAAGCGACGCCGCGATCATCGGCAGCGCCGCGTTCTTGTTGCCGGAGACGCGGTGCGTACCCGAGATGGTCTTCCCGCCCTGTATTACGAATTTGCTCACGACAGCGCGTCGATCTGCTTTGTCTCGCCGAACACGACGAGCTTGTCCTCATTCTCGAGCTTGTCGGAGGGCTGCGGAATGATCACCGTGCGGCCGTGCCCGGAATCGTCTCCGCGGCGGATGCAGAGAACCGTGAGTCCAGTCTTCTTCCTGAGGTCCGCCTCGGCGAGCGTCTTGCCGCGCGCGGCGTCCGGAACATCGATCTCCGCGATGGAGTACCCTTCTGCGACTTCGAGGAAGTCGACCACGTCGTGGTTCGCGATGGCGCGGGCGAGGCGGTGCGCGCTGTCGCGGTCCGGATACACCACGCTGTCCGCCCCGATGCGCCTCAAGATCTTTCCGTGGAGTTCGCTCGTCGCCTTCGAGACGACGCGCGGGACGCCGAGCTCCTTGCAGTTCGCCGTCGCCATCATGGACGCCTCGATGTTGGAGCCTATCGCCACCACGACGACGTCGCATTCGGCGAAGCCCGCCTCCGCCAGCACATGCTGCTGCGTCGCGTCGCCCTGAAGTGCCGTCGCGTACTCCGACGCACTCTGCATCGCGGGCCTGTTCCTGTCGATGAGCACAACTTCCGCCCCGCCGTTGGCGAGCGTCTCCGCGAGGCTCATTCCGAACCGCCCCGCGCCGATAATCCCTATCCTTTTCATAGGATGGTATTTTACCATATTGCCGCCGCCCTGCGCAATTCGCAGAAGCGGCAGGTCACCTGCGGAAGATGAGCTTCTTCTGGACGAGGTAGCTCGCGACGAAGAGCGCGATGTCGGCGGCGATCTTCACCACCGTCACGGCCACGCCCCGGACGTCGAGCAGCGCCGCGCAGCCCTCGGTGAGGGCATAGCTCGCCGCGCCGACGGCAAGGACGAGCGCGATGTAGCCGTAGTAGCTGCGGTGGCGCCGGTGCGGCGTCGCGCGCTCCCGACGAAACACGACGAAGCGGTTGTAGAAGTAGTTGAAGTGCGACGAGACGAACCTGGCCGCCACGAGCGCAATCAGGACGTCGTCCCGGCGCGGAGTGTCCTTCGCCGTAAGCACCCACATAACGGCGGCGAAGATTCCGTTGTCGATGAGGAACGACAGCACGGACGATATGCAGAACTGGAAGAGCGAGCGGTATATCCTTATCGTGTCGAGGAGCGGATTGAAGTGGCTCGTCGCGTTGGAGTCGATGTAGACCGTCTCGATCGGGATCTGCAGCGGGCGCGACGGATGGTTCTTCGCGTCCGCGAGCATCGCCATCTCGTACTCGTACCTGTCTCCTGGTATGCCGGCGACGCGCGGCAGAAGCGCCGCGGGGATTCCGCGGAGCCCGGTCTGCGTGTCGCGGATCATCAGCCCCGTCATCAGGAAGAAGAACCAGCGCGTCCACCAGTTCCCGAAGCGGCTCCTCAGCGGGACCTTGCCGGAGAACGAGCGCACGCCGAGGACGAGTCCGTCGCGGTGGCTCCTAAGCCCCTCCGCGACCTTCGCGATGTCTTCGGGCGTGTGCTGCCCGTCCGAATCCGCCGTTATGACGTCCGTCGAGTCGCCGAGATACGCGAAGCCTGTCTTTAGCGCGGCGCCCTTTCCGCGGTTCCTCTCGTGGACAAGTATCTTCTCGACGTACTTCTCCGCCTGCGGGAATATCTCGCGCCCTTTGACGGACCCGTCGTCGACTATGACGATGCGCGAAAAGCGCTCCTTCAGCTTCGGAAGGAGCGCCAGCAGCTTTTCATCCGGATTGTACGCCGGTATGAGGACCGTCACTGTCCGGTCTTGTTCAGCATCGCTTCCCATTTGCGCTCGTCCTTGACGGCTTTGGCGCGCTCCTGCAGCTTGATGTAGTCGAGCCTGTTGCGGAAGAGGTCGCGCAACACCGGCTCGGAGAGGTACGATATGCCTCTCGAGCGAGCTGCCGAGGAGAACACCTCGAACGTCGTGCTGTCCTTCATGACCCGCGGAATCGCCTCAAGGAACATGTCCGCAGGCGCACGGTCCGCAGTGACGGTGGTGTATCGCGTCCCGAAGAAGCACGCACCCCCCTTGCGGAGAAAGACCTCCAGGTCTGTACGTATCTTGTTGAGTTTCGCCACCATGGCCTTCGACTTAGTGTTCGGCTTGAACTCACCGTCGAATATGACCTTCGCAGCCGGCGGAGGCGGCGCGGCGGGCTTGCGCGCCGCGGGACGCGACGTCTTCTTCTTTGGCTTGGGGTTGTCGTCGAAGAGATCGTCGAAGTCGTCGGAAAGGTCGTCGGAATAGGAGGTCTCGGCAGGAGCCTCCTCCTCAACCACGGCGGGAGTCTCAGACGCCGGAGTTTCGACGCGCTCCACGCGCACGCCTGCCTGCGTCTTGAGGAAATCGTCCCACGGGATGATCTGCCCGGTCACCTGCTGCCCGTTGATGCGAAGCGCCGTGCCATAGCGCTCCACCTTGTAGGGAGGCGGAATGAACTTGCCGTCCAGAAAGACGAGGCCGGACGAGAACGGCCGTCCGACCGTGGCCTTGAGCTCGACGAGCGCCTGCTTCGGCACCGCCTCGAACGAACGCCTGACCTCCGCCGCCCCGGCGGCGCAGGCTGCCAGCGCCGCTGCCAGCAATACCATTCTACATCTTGCCATCATACCGTTTTCATCCCCTTTTAAGCTTCGATGTTTTACTCTTCACATTCTACTACTTTGCAATTTAAAAGATCCCACGTTGCCGTAGCACAGAATCCCCGGAACCCGTCGTTCCTAGTAGGGGTTGCCCCCTTTTAAAAATGTCGGTCGAAGAAATTTCTGCTGAATCCGCGTGCAACCCAGGACCCACGTCCTAGAAAATCAACTTTCCCTCACCTCGATGCCGGCGGTCGCCTTGAGGGCGTCGACGATCCGCTGGAAGTCCTTGCCCACCTCTTCGTCGGTAAGCGTCCTCTCCGCCGACCTGAACTCGAGCGAGTAGGCGCGCGAGTCCTTGAAGACGTCGAATAGGGTCACCTTGATGAGGTCCTTTCCGCCGTTTCTGCGGATGACATCCTCAACGGCGGCGTTCGACACCGACTTCGCGGCGACGATCGCGATGTCGCGCCTCACGAGCGGGAACTGCGGCACGGGCGAGACGCGTCCGAGCTCGTTCACGCGCTTGAGGAGCGGCTTCAGGTCCATCTCGCAGAGCGCCATCTGCGTCGTGAGGCGGTACGGATGCCGCATCTTCGCCGAGAGCGCGCCCATGACGCCGATCTGGCGTCCGTTGAGCTTCACCGCTAGCGCGGCGCCCTTCGCGAACGCCGGATGGTCCGCCGCCTCGAACTCGAGCTTCCCTGCGTGCAGCCGCGCGACGAGTTCCTCCACGGCGCCCTTCATCCACAGCACCGCCTCCTCCTCGGAGAGCGGCGCGCGCGTCCTGAGCGCCTCGCGTCCGACCGGTCCGACGAAGCCGAGCGAGAGGGTCTCCTTCTCGCACGGGACGTCGCCCTTCGGAGTCTTCGCGACGCCGAACACCTTGCCGATTTCAAAGAGCATCGCCGTCTCGAGCTGGTGCGAGGCGTTGCGTCCGAGCGAGCCCATCATCTGCGGAAGAAGCGAGTCGCGCATCACTCCGTACTCCGCCGAGACGGGGTCGGGGATGACGAGCCTGCGGTCCGCAGCGCGCGTGTCGAAGTCGTCGAGCTCCTTCTTCGAGAGGAACGAGTAGTGCATCGCCTCGGTGAAGCCGAGCGCAAGGCACAGCTCGCGCACCCTCGCCTTCGCGCGGAACGGCGCGTCGGAAAGCGGCGAGACGGACGGTGCGGACGGCATCGTGTCGGGGATGTTGTCGAGTCCGTAGAGCCTCGCGATCTCCTCCACGAGATCGGCCTCCTCGAGGAGGTCCCAGCGCCAGGAGGGGATTCCGAAGGCGACGGACTTCTCGGCGGCGTACAGGCAGCCGTCCTTGCGCGGGACGAGTCCGAGCCCGCGGAGAATGAACACCATCGCGTCGTTTCCGACGGGGATTCCGATGAGCCTGCGCGCGCGCTCGAAGTCGAGCGTCACGTCGGCGTTCAGCGGCTTCGCGCGGCTGTCGACGTCGACGATCCCCTTCGCGATCTTCGCGTTGCCGTACTTCTGCAGGAGATGCGCAGCGCGGCGCGACGCGAAGTCCGCGAGATCCTTGTCGACTCCGCGGATGTAGCGGTACGACGACTCGCTCGCGAGTCCGAGCTTCGTAGCGGTGAACTTCGTCGAAGTCGGCTCGAAGAGAGCGCTCTCGAGGAGGACGGACGTCGTGCCGGGGGCGATTCCGGAATCCTCTCCGCCCATGATGCCGGCGACCGCGTTCGGTCTCTCGGCGTCGCAGATCATGAGCATCGAAGGGTCGAGCTTCCTCTCGACGCCGTCGAGCGTCTTCATCGTCTCGCCCTCGCGCGCGTCCCTCACGACGATCGTGCGGTCCTTGAGCGTGCGGTGGTCGAAGGCGTGCATAGGCTGCCCGAGCTCGAGCATCACGTAGTTCGTGACGTCGACGGCGAGTCCGAGCGAACGGACGCCGCAGAGCTCCAGCCTCTTCGCCATCACCGCGGGAGACGGCGCGTCGGGCGTCATCTCGGTGACGACGCGCGCGGTGTACCTGAGGCACTTCTCCTTGTCCTCAACGACGACCTTGACCTCGTCGTTCACGTCTACTCCGCACTCCTCGAAGTCGACGGGCGGGAGAGTCAGCGGACGGTGCAGGATCGCAGCGAACTCGCGGGCGAGTCCGACGACCGAAAGCGCGTCCGGACGGTTCCACGTCACCTCGATGTCGAAGACGACCTCGGGCTTCTCCAGCTTCGCCACGTCGCGCACGAGCGCGCCCGTCGGGGTCTCGGCCGGATACTCGATGATGCCGGAGTTCCCCTCGCCGATGTGGAGCTCCTTCTCCGAGCAGCACATGCCGAAGCTCTCGACTCCGCGCAGCTTGCCCTTCTTGATCTTCTCGGGCTTGCCGTTCTTGTCGAGGAACTCGGGGATCTCCGCGCCGATCTTCGCGAACGCCGTCTTGATGCCAAGTCGCATGTTGGGCGCGCCGCACACGACCTGGAACGTCTCCTTGCCGTCCGTCACCTTGCAGACGTGCAGGTGGTCGCTGTTCGGATGCGCCTCGCACTCCAGCACCTCCGCGACGACGATGAGGTCGGAGAGCGGAGTTCCCCCGACCGTTTCAATGGACTCGACCTGAAGGCCCGCGCGCGTGAGTTTCTCCGCGAGGTCCTTCGGATCGATGTCGTCAACCTTGACGTACTCGTTAAGCCAACTGAGTGGAAGCTTCATTCTGAGGTTCTTCTTTCTTTTCTTCGATTGGTTCCTGTGCGGCGGGCTGCTCCTGGGCCGCGGGCTGTTCAGCCGGAGGGACTGGCGCGTCCTGCGGGACTTGCGGGACCGGCGGCTCGCCCGCCGACTCCGCCTCGCCCTTCGGCGCCTCGGGCTTCTTCGCCGAGCGCTTCTTCCACTGCGGACCGTACTTCGGGAACTTCTCCACGGCCGAGTAGACGCCCATCTTGGCGAACGCGACGACGTGCCCGGTCGAGACGAGCCACTGCAGGTGCTGCAGCACGCCCTCCTCCTGCGGAAGCTCCGACTTGTCGCAGCACGGATGCTCGGCGATGAACTTCGCCACGGACGCGAGCTCGGGGATCGCGTGCGCGGCGTCGAACTCCTTGAGCTCCGCGCTCGTGACGAACTCGGGTCCGCGCGCGTCGTTCGCGCGGAAGAAGTTGAACTTGCGGTGGTGAAGCGCGCCGCGGAGCGCGAAGCACATGCCCGAGGGAATGCGGCGCTCGGCCTCCAGCGCGTCGCGGACCGCCCAGACGAGCGGCTTCACGGGGCTCTTGAGCGCGACTTCGGCGGTGATCATGAGGTTCTTCGGCCTGTCGAGGAGAGAAGGCAGCACGTTGCGCTTGAACTCGCCCTCGGCCTGCTCACGCGTCATCGTCGCGACACCCTCGGTCTCGGCCTGGCCTTTCGGAACGAACACCGTCTTCTTCGTCGCGCCCTTGCGCCACTCCTCGATGGCGTCCGCGTCACGGACCATCTCGATGCGCGAGCGGTACTGCTCCTCGGACATGTCGGGGTAGCGCGTGCGGATCATCTCGCGCACCGTCGCGTTGAACTCGTGGATGTTCGGCGGCCCGAGAAGGACGCCGGAAAGTCCGCACTTCGCCACGCAGCTGAAGTTGCCCTTGGGCGGCTCGACCTCGATCACCTTCGAGTCGTAGTAGTCGGCAAGATGCGCGGACAGCGCATGCTCGATGACATCCTCCTCCTTCGTGGACGCGAAGCCGCACGCCTTGCACTGGCAGAACGCCGCGGCGGGCTTGTCGGGCTGCGCCTTCGGCGTGATCTTGAGAAGGACGGAACCGGGGTTGTCCAGGAAGAAGTACGCGAGGTCCTTGAGCTTGTACGCGTGGCAGTCGCCCTGAAGCTTGCGCATGACCGTGCCAAGCGCCTTCGACTCGGGCAGCACCTTCACCTCGGCGTCGAGCGGCTGGGGCTTCTCGGCGAAGCGCGGCCTGCCGCGGTCTCCGAACCCCTTGCGGTCGCCGAAGGGCTTCCGGTCGCCGAACTGCCTCCGGTCGCCGAAGGGCTTGCGCTCCCCGAATGGCTTGCGATCGCCGGACGGCTTCCTGTCGCCGAACGGCTTCCTGTCTCCCTCCGCCCTTTCGGGGCGGACCTTGCCCACGGTCACTCCGGCGTCTTTCCGCGCCCAGTCGGGCGTGAAATCGAACGACCCGAGCGAACCGAGGTCGAGCTTGGCGTTATCTTCCTGTTCCATATTAGGTAATTATATCATATATCGTGGCGGAAGTGCGCAAAGATTGGATTTTTACGCATTGTCTTCGAACCTTTCCCTGAACTTCATGTAGAGGAACGCGCCGACGATGAGGAGGACGCCGGAGAGCGCGAAGAGCGCGACGCGGACCGGAGTCGTGAGGTGCGCGGTGTCGATGACGAGCACCTTAGCGACGGAGACGCCGAGAAGCGAGAGCGAACAGATGCGCGACAGGCGGCTGCGGAAGACGATGCCCGCCCAGAGTCCGCCGAACGCGGCAATCAGCCACGCGACGGACACCATACCCGTCTTGAGCGACGGGAAGAAGACGTATCCGAAGTTGCGCGCCTCCCCCGTGAAGAATAGGAACGCGACGATGAGCGCGGCGATGGCAAGCGCGTCGACCCTGAGTCGCCGCGCGACAAACACGGCCGCCGCGGGAAGAGTCCAGAGCCGCACGAGCCGCAGCGCGAACTCGACGAAATACTCCCCTCCGGAAAGCGCCGTCAGCGCATAGACCGAGCGCTGGCAGTACGCGAGGGGCGCGTAGTAAAGAATGCCCGACCACGCCGCGGCCGCGAGAAGCAGAAACGAGGCGATGCCGAGAATGCGCTGACGGCTGCGCGACTCGGCCTCCGCCGTCGCGACGGCGAGGACGGACCAAGAGACGACGCACCACGGACGGCTGAACAGCAGGAGCGGCACGATGGACAGATACGTAAGCGCGAAGACCACGAGTATGCCAACGGTCGCGCGGTCCGCCCAACCGCGCTTTGTCGCGAGATACGCGACGGCAAAATACGCGGCGACGAGCGCGAGCAGCACAACCCCCGTAGCGCGGTCGGCGAATCCGGCGCGGAAGACCCACGCGAGCCATCCGAAATAGCAGCATGCGTTGACGGAGAGCCCGGCCCACGCGATGGCGTCCTCGGACTCGCTGCGCATCCTCGAGCCGACCATGACGCTCGTCATGTAGAGCGCGTGGACGGCCGAGAGGAACGCGAAGTTGACGAGCACTGCGGCGCGTCCGCCGAATTCCGGATGCCGCGCGCCCCAGATGCAGCACATCGCGAACGCAAGCATCGACGCGAGGAAGTCGAGCGCGGACCACCTGCGCATCCGCGCGACGTAGAACGCGCCGAGGTTCAGGACGAGGAGATACGCATCCAACCAGAGCGGGAATCCGCTGTCGCGACCTGCGATCACCGGGACGAGATATCCGCCGACGAGTCCCATCACCGCGATGTAGGGCGAACGGAGGTAGACGGACATCACGCCTGCGCAGAACGTCACCGCCGCGAGCGCGCAGAACGCGATCACGGGCGACGCGATCACGGGTGGATCGAAGAAGCGGTGTCCGAGTCCGAAACCGAGGTACAGCGCAACGACTCCGAGCGCGGCGATGGCGTGTCCGAGAAGCGAGTACCTCTCCTTCTTCACGAGCCACGAGCCGCCGACGCTGAATGCCGCGCCACAGGCGAGCGTCGCGACGACGCGTCCCGTCGGACCCATCCATCCGCGGTCGATCGACAGCTTCACGAAGTAGATGATCGCGCCAACGATCAGCGCCACGCCTACGCGCACGAGCCAGCGCGTCGCGAAGGCGAATTCGTGCGTCATCCCCTTCGGCGCGAAGTCGCCGCGCACGGCGAACCAGTCCTCGACGCGCATCCAGAAGATGTCGAGCGCCGTCGGCTCATATGAATCGTCATTCTGACTGGGGGAAGCGCCGTCCCGCCGCTTCTCGTAAACATCCTCTTCCTGACTGGGGGAAGCGCCGTCCCGGCGCTTCTCGTAAACATCCTCTTCCTGACTGGGGGAAGCGCCGTCCCGGCGCTTCTCTACAACAATGACATTTCCTCTTTCCTGAAGCGGCGAGACGCCGCTTCCCCCAGTCATTTCCTGCTTCTCAATTCGATTCTTCATTTCGGTTTCCTCCGCATTGTCTTTTACCGGCGCGGCCGGCTTTGGCACGGACTTGAGATTTCTGGAGACATCGGCTATCTCGATCTTCTTGCAGAGCGACGACAGCTGGTCTTCTATCCAGGACAGCTTAACGAGAGCCACAATCAGCATGATCGGAACGCTGAGCACGGCCAATACGCCAATCACTACTATTCCCATAACTTTACCTCCTAATATTACTTCAATTGTTGTTTCACCTTCTCAAACGCCGAGCGCATCTCCGCCTCGCGGCCCCAGGCAGTGCGAAGCTTGTCTGGGTCTATGATCCGGCAGTGGCCCGTCACCTTATTCTTCTCGAGCTTCCATCCGCCCGACGAATCGAGGACGTCCCACCAGACCATCGAATCCATTACATGCCCCTCTACGCCGGGGAAGCCCTGCGGAACCATCACCTTGCCCGTCGGCTCCTCGCCGTCGAGAAGGCGCTTGGCGTATCCGATGTAGAACTTCTCGTGGTGGTTTGCGATGTCCTTCAACGCGGAAACCTTCGCCCACTTCTCGCCAATCTCGACCTGGCGAGTTATGTTCGTCGGAGTCACGCACTCGACCACGTTCTCGCACGGGCTCAGCGTTCCGTTCGCCCCGAACGCCGTCGCCTTCTCCCCGCCCACCACGGCGCCAACCATCGTGTAGACGTACCGCAGCACGACGTCGTCCGGATTGCACACGGCAAGAACCGGGAGCGCGCTTGCGCGGCCCATCTTCTCGAGGTCGGGGTCGTCGGACGGAATCGCCGCGCCCATAAGTATCGCCTGGCGTATCTTCATTCCGTGCTCTTCGAGGCGCGCGAGGATGCGCGCGATGATGCGTCCACCGAGGGAGTGTCCGATAAGCGTGAGCGACTCGCGCTCCTCCTTCGGCATCATCGCGATCTCGAACGCGAAGCGCCACGACTCCTTGTCCGCCGAATCGACCGAGAGCGGCCAGACGACGTTGTCGCCGTCCCACGCCTTGAACTCGACCTGCGCCGTCGGGAATGCGTTCGAGACGCACTCCAGGACGCCGTCCGCGGGCTTCTCCGAACGGAGCCACCCGGGGATGAACCACACCGTCGCCGCCATTATAGCCATTGTCATTTCACTCCTTTGTTTAGGTTGTTCTATTTTTGTTTAATGTGCAAATATCTTTTGTTCAATGTGCAAATATCCAATATCCAATAGCCAATACTCAACATCTCTCCGCCATCATCGGATACTGGATACAGCATATTGGATAATGGATACTGGATATTGGATAATTGCACATTTTCACATTTTCCTTTGCTGTCACCTCCACACGGGGATGAAGAAGAGGTCGACTTTCTTCCCCTTCTCGGGATCGTTCTCGTAGCGGAAGAACCGCCAGAGGAACGAGGTCTTCGAATAGCCGTTCTTCTTCGAGTCGTAGGTGAAGCCCGGGAAGGCATCGACCGTCACGTTGCCGTCGCGCTCCTCGCGGTCCCAGAGCTTCCAGAGGACGCGCGTATGCGTATGCGACGTACCCTTCATCGAGTCTTCCCTGTGCTCGCTGTAGAAGAGTCCGCAGAGCGCCATCGTCTCGGAGTCGGACCTCTCGCCCTTCTTCCGGCGCGAAGGGATGTCGTACGTCACCGTACGCGAGGACTCGCTGTTGAAGAAAATGCGGTTGCCCTGCTTGGAGCCCTCGTGCAGCGTATACTCCTTCTCCCCGCAGGAGACGCCGCTATAGACCCAATGGTCGTGGTCGGACGCCAGCAGCACCGAGCCGCGCGCCTCGGAGTCGATCCGGGCCGAGGCAATGCAGTTCGTGCGGAAGCACACCCTCCCCTCGCCGTTCGTCCAGCACTTCACCTGATCCGAGAACGTGATGTCGTCCGGGATCGTAGGCGAATCCATCCGCGCAAGGTCCTTGTCGAAGGAGGCGTCCTTCCGGCGGTTTAAGAGCGGAAACAGCCAGCCGCCCGTCTTCGACCCGGAGCGCAAGCCCACGAGCGGCGTCGCCCACCAGGTGTTGGTATAGGAGCCCCGCACGTCGCGGCCGTAGGGGAGCGAGATGAAGTCGCCCGTCTCGCCGTTGTAGTGGTAGAGCGGCAGCAGGTAGTCGTAGCGCGTCTCGCCCTGCGCACCGCGGCTGTGTCCGTACAGGACGAGCGCGCACAGGTCCGTGCGGCCGTCGTCGTGCTTCGTGTAGCCCGAGAGAAGCGGCGGCACGACATAGGTGTCCGACTTCTTGGACTCGCTGCGGCCATGCATGTACGGGAGCGAGACGAAGGCTTCCTTGTCGGTGTAGAAAAGCGGCAGAATCCAGCTCGAGTCCCGGTTCCAGCCGCCGAGCGGCGTCACGAACGCGCCCGCGCTGTTCTCGTAGTAGAACGGAAACGCCCAGCTCGAGCGCAGGCCGTCCTTGCCGCCCCACGTCGCGCCGCCGAGTCCGAGGAGGATGTCCGATTCGCGCGTACCGTCGCTTTTCGTCCTTCCGCCGGATAGGAGAAGCGGCGCCACCCACGACTCGAGCTCGCCCGCTTCGTCCTTCCTCTGGCACCAGAGGAGGGAATACAGCGACCGCTCGTCGTTGTACCAGAGCGGGAAGCACCACTGCGAGGACTTGTTGCGTCCGTAGAGCGGCGTGATGAACGTGCCCTCGCTGTCCTTGAAGTAGAGCGGCATGCACCACGAGGCGAAATAGCCGTCGTCGCCCGACATCCAGCCCGCGACGTTCAGGAGAAAGCCGTTTCGGCGCACGCCGTCGCGGTAGACGCCGCCCGACAGGAGGAGCGGAACCATCCACTGGTCGAGGCGGTTCTGGTCGTCCGTATGGCTATACCAGAGCGGAGAGGCGAACGTATGGTCGTCCGTGTACCACCCGGGAAGCCCCCACTTCGCCGTCTTGGCCTGACCGTAGACGGGCGTGACGAGCGTGCCCTGGTTGTCCGCGTAGTAGAACGGCGCGAGCCAGGAGTCGCTGTATCCGTTCTTGTCGTTCCTGTTGCGTCCGGCGAGGCCGAGGAGATAGCGCTCCTTCCAGTAGGGACGGTCCCGCCAGCCGCCGGAGAGCGCAAGGACGGAGAGCCATGACGTCGTCTCCCCCTTGTCGTCCCATTCGCGGTGGTACGGCAGCGAAGTGAAGCTGTTCTGGTCCTTGTGCCAGAGCGGAAAGCACCAGTGCGCGTACGTCGTGCCGTCCTGGGCGGTCTTCCGCCCCGCGAAGCCGCAGAGATACGCCTCGTCCCTGCTCGTGGAATGAGACGTCCTTGAGTACGGGATGGAGTAGAATCCGCTCCCCGTGCGCATGTAGAGCGGCAGAAGCCAGTGGGAAGTCTCGTCGTTGTAGCGCTTGTAGCCCGCAAGTCCGCAGCCCGCCCAGAAGGTCGTCGCATTCTCGCGCCCATGGTAGTAGTAGAGCGGGAAGACGCTGTGCATCTTGTCGGAGCCCGCGAGGTCCCACCAGAGCACGGGGAAGAGCGTGCCCTCCCTGAAGTCGTACTTCGCGTAGAACGGCAGGACGGCGAAACCGTCGTCCATGAACCAGAACTCGGGGAAGACGCAGAAGAGGTCGTGGTCCATGATGACGGGGAAGAACCGCCACTCGTCCGAATCCTTGAAGTGTCCGAGCGGCCAGATGACGTCCAGCGCGCCATCTTCGTAGCCGACAAGCGGCCAGAGGTTGAGGCGGCTCTCATCCGCCCGCCCCGCAAGCGGCGCAAACGCCGCCGCGGCGACCATAGCTGCAAACATCATTCTTTTCATTGTTGTTCCTCCTTGAAATTCGTTCCAGTTGTTTTTTTAGACAGGATTTACAGGATTGACAAGATTGTTTTTTAAGCAGGTAGAGCAGGAGATGCAGGAGAGTTTAGGTCCGCCTTCGGCGGGGTCTGGGATGGCTACCCCAGTCTTCCTCCTGCCTCTCCTGTTCTCCAAGCCAAAAACCATCTTCTGCATCTCCTGTTCTCCATGCAAAAATCCTGTTAATCATGTTAATCCTGTCTAAAAAACCTTCCCGCGGCAGCTGCAGCAAATCCTCTTCGCATATTCATAAGTTTGCTCCTTTCCTCTTTTTGCACTTTGACTCACACTTGAAGTCTTCAGTCCACGGTTTGCCCATTGGCTTCCTTTTCGCGTTTTTCCTGGCGTATCTTGAGAACTCTCGTTATCTCCAGACTCATGATATCGGCATCCAGAAGAACCTTCAACTGTTCATCAGTGAACTTCACCCAGTCCTCACGACTGAGATAAATTCCAGCATGGAAAAAACTATCCACATACACTCTGGTGGAATTCTTCATTTCAACAAACCAATTCGCCAATGCCGTCAGCGTTTCACGTTCGCAGGATTTATCGTAGTATATAACCCTCAATATCTCCAGGTAAATTGACCACATTTCATCATCCAGGCACCTCCTTTCTTTTGCATACCACCCAAGAAGTGATAGTATCGCAGATACACGTTTCGACGTCAATTCAACCTTATCTCCGTTTTGCGAAAGCCACCGACTCAAATAGCAGAACTTGTCATCTGTCCGATCTGACCAATACATTGAATCCGCAAGAACAGCATCCAAATCGGAATCAAGACGGTCCTCGAAAATCTTAAAGTGCTTTTCATCAATCCGATAATTCACATTGTTGATGTAGTCAATGGGAAGGCAAACAGTGTCAAACACAGGTGCTACGACACACCGTTCAACAACACCTAACGCTAATCCAGCGGGGCAAAGCGTAACCCAGCCAACCACAGGTATGAAACATCCCACAAGATACATACCCTCGCCAGTGGTCTGCACTTCAGGAAACCAGGCACCAGGCCCAGATTGACGCTTCTCCCAAAGCCACTTTGTTGATGCATAATATTGCCATTTGCGATCAACGGTCGTATAACACCCCTGCTGTGCCAGACAGGTCACAACAATCACAAGCATAACCATCACTCGTTTCATTTCACTTTCTCCTTGTCTTTGTTTAGACAGGTTTTACAGGATTGTTTTTTAAGCAGGTAGAGCAAGAGATGCAGGAGAGTTTAGGTCCGCCTTCGGCGGGGGCTGGGTATCCCCCGAGCGAAGCGAGCGCCGCAGGCGGGTCAATGCAGGGTGCGGCAACCCCAGTTTTCCTCCTGCTTCCCCTGTTCTCCATGCCAAAAACCCTATCTTCTGTATCTCCTGTTCTCCATGCTAAAATCCTGTTAATCATGTTAATCCTGTCTAAAAACCTTCCCGCGTTCATTTCCATTTCTCCGCTCCTCTTTGTGACCTTTGTGTTCTTTGTGGCTAAATACCATACATGCAAAGCACGACGATCAATGTTGCAACCCAGACTACAGAGGCGAAGCAAAACGGACCCAGCAGCATCACCATTACCGCACGCCCCTGCTTGTTGCCGCGAATCAGTTTCAAAGCCCACCCAAGGCAGCCTGCAAACGAAACTGCAAACAGAATCAGATAGTAGATTCCCCATGTCATTCCGTTGATCATTTCTGCTTCCTTCCTTTTCTGCTTTAGACAGGATTTACAGGATTCACAAGATTAAGACTTCCATCCTCTTCTCATAATCCTGTTAATCTTGTTAATCCTGTCTAAAAACCTTCCCGCGTTACCCAGAGCAAATCTCTTTCGCATATTCATCTCTACTTCTCCCTTTTGTTTTTTAGACAGGATTTACAGGATTGACAGGATTAAGAGCCTGCGGCTGGCGATACACACGGTATTTGTGTTTGTGCTGAAGAGAGTGCGCTCCAAAATTGATCAAGAGCCCATCCTCTATTCCAGTCGCATTAAGATAGTTCACAACCTGGGCCTCATGACTTGGGTTGATATTCGTTACAGCTTTCAATTCTAGAATGAGTCGATTATCAACTATTACATCGGCCCTATAATCTCCCACGCGAATGCCTTTGTAGTTAACCGCAATGGGAACTTCTTTTTCTGTGTGAATACCAAGCGCCGTCAACTCCACTATCAAGGCGTTTTTATACACCTCCTCGAGGTATCCGGGGCCAAAGTGCCGATGCACTGCCATCGCAGCCCCAATGACCTTATAGCATAATTCATCTATATTCATCATTCTTAATCCTGTTAATCATGTTAATCCTGTCTAGAAACCTTCCCGCGACACACCGCGCAAACATCAGCCGAGCATTCATTTCGTTTCCTCCGATGATTGTTGCGGCGCGGCGGTTTTCATGTTCTCGTTTATGATGGTTTTCATGTTCTCGTTTATGATTACGATTACCTTGCCGTCTGGAGCGGAACGCAGTGATTCGGCCACCCCAACCAGATCCTCGAAGGAATGGGCAAAGACATAATTGGCAACGCTTCTGCGTCTGACGGCTTCCATCGCCTTTACCCGTTCGCGCAATCTTGAAGCTACTCCCTGCGCCACTTCACGGCGACTGCGAGCGTCCTCAATCGCCCCCGCATCCTTCAGCTCTTGCCGCGCCGCCGAGAATTCCGCACAGTAATCCAACACCTCGTCTATCCCCTTCTGCGCGCGATTGCCGCACTTGGCCTTCTGTGCCTCGGCAACCGCCAGATAGTCGCCGCCGTTGAGGAACGCCTCATATATCACCTTCTGCACACGATCTTCTTCCTTTGTCGGCTTTCTACAGCTGTCAATGAATTGCATGGCGATTACAATCGTAGCGGAAACAACAACGAAAGCCCACCACTTTCTCGACAGCGATTTGTCACGCAAAGTGCATTCACGATACTTTTCCGCAATATCCCGTGCGGACTTATCTTCGTCTTCGTCGCGCGAAAGATAACCCGTCACGACAAGCGAGAAGTAGTCGTAGTGAGGAAGCTCCATCGCCTGCTTTGTGCGAAACAGGACGCTGCCCGCCTCATCCACAAATCCGTATTCCGATATGACGAACCCACAGGCGAACGGCCGCAGGCGGGAGAAGAGCCTCGTCCTGTCGTTGTAGGGGAACGACCACTCACGCTTCCAGTGTTCCGCCATTGAATAGCGCACGGTGGCGATTCCTCGCCTGAACTCATACTCCATGCGAACCCATCCAAGGCGCATGGCGCGAACCACCACGATGACAGCAAAAGCCAAGATTAGCGGTACGCCTATCAAGATGGCGCACATTGGCTGAAAGGCACGACAAAGGAGAGCGGTAATCGCCGCCAAGACGACACATGTCGCGAACCCAAGCAGGAGCAGGGATACGCCCTCTTCCTTCGGCGTCCTGTACACGACCTTCAAGTCCGCGCCGCTTTCCGGATCATCCCACAGAACGGCAAACGGCTTTGTCGCCTTGTCGCCACTCCAGGATTTGGCGCCTTCCCATTTCGCTATCGCCTCGGCATACACTCTGTTGACATTCATGCTTCCGCTCCTTTCTTAATCCTGTTAATACCTCTTTGCGTTTTTAACCACAGACTTTCGCAGACTGCGCCGCGCTAACGCTTGCGCCTTTTTTATCCTGGCCGAGCGTTAGCGAAGGCCCGTCTGCGTTCGTCTGCGGTTTACTCTCTGCCGAAGTGTAGACGATGCGCTCCCAAATCAGCCTCTCACCGTGAAAGTTGATGAGATACCCAAGAGGAATGCGTGTCGCCTTGAGATAATTGATCAACTGCGCCTTGTGCTCCGGCGCAAAGCACTTCACCGCCTTGAACTCAAGAATCACTTCTCCATAGCAAACAAAATCCGCCTCATAATTCCGATTGATCTTCACACCTCGGAAATAAATCGGACATTGCGCCTCGCGAACAAAGGGAATGCCAGCCTGCCTGAAGGCTATCTCGGCCGCGTCCTGGTATACAGGCTCCAGAAATCCTGAACCAAGTTCATGGAACACATCCATGCATACGCCAATTATCTTACCTGTTTCTTCCTTTGTTACCATAGCTTGTCTCCTTTTGCTTATTGTTTAACCACAGACTTTCGCAGACTGCGCTGCGCTTACGCTTGCGCCTCCTTTATCTCTGCCGAGCGTTAGCGACGGCACGTCTGCGTTCGTCTGCGGTTCTTTCATCTCATCATCCTTCGTTTTTAACCACAGACTTTCGCAGACAACGCTGCGCTAACGCTTGCGTTATTTTGGCCGAGCGTTAGCGACGGCACGTCTGCGTTGGTCTGTGGTTCGTCGTTGTACCACTCCTCCAGCTTTCGGTTGAACTCGAGCCGCGTAAGCTTCGACCACTCCTTCACGCGGTCGGTCAGGTCCTCGATGTGCATCGTCACGCGGCGGCGCGGGACGAACGGCGACCAGAAGAACCACAGGAATACGCTCTTGATGAAAGTCGGCACAAACGAGGGCGAATTCTTGCGCCCCTTGCGCGACCAGATCGACCCCCAGAGTCCGCGCGTTCTGACGCCAATGACGCGCACCCCCTCGGGCAGATCGCCGCACATGTTGTACGCGAGCTGGCGCGTGCCGATGTCTTCCTGCTCGCCCTCGGTCTGGATGTGCCCCGAGGGATAAAAGATGACGTTCCCGCCGTCTTCAAGCGTCGACTTCACGATGTCGCCAAGACCCCGCGCGATTGTCGCGCCCTTCGCCGTGCGGTGCTTGCGAAGATCGGGAACAGCCACCGCGCCAAGTGTCTTCAAAACGCGCGGAGCGACGATGCCGGTGTGGAAGAAGAGTTCGTCTGAAAGCGGCTTAAGCGGCGTCTTCCAGAACGTTACGCCCACGAGCATCGGGTCCACCATCGCCGGATGATTCGGCAAGACGAGGAGCGATGTTTTCTTGACAGGATTTACAGGATTAACAAGATTTTCGGGGGTCTGGGGATCTCCCCCAGCTCTTAATCCTGTCAATCCTGTTAATCCTGTCTTATCCTCGACCTCAACCTTGTATCTCCAGGCAAAGACCCAGCGGCCGACGCACAGCAGAACCGAGCGGTAACAGAACACGAAGAGGAACGGCGCTACGAGAAAGACGACCGCGAGCAAGAGGAGAAACGCCTTCGGCCCGAACGCCCAGCTCACGAGCGCGTAGCATCCGCTCGCCGCGAGCATGAAGAGAAACGACACTTGGTTGAAGTAGGCAAGCATCGTGTTGAGCTTCGGTCCCTTCACGACCTTCTGTATCTCGGCGTCGAACGGCAGCTTGAAAAAGCCGAGATCGAAGGCAAGAAGCCCCAGCACCACGCCGAACGCCGTCGGCGAAAGCGGCACGAAGTAGAGAACGGCAAAAAGCGCCGCGGCGATCCAGCCGGTCAAGAGCGTCGCGCCGAGAAGGAAGCGACGTTTGTCGACAAAGCCGGCGATGACCTGCCCGGCGACGATGCCAACGGCAGCGCCGCAAAGGAGTACCCCCGTGCCGGTGTCGCTCAAGTTTAGCCCGACTTTCGACTTGCCGTAGACGAGAAGTCCCATCTGGAGCATCGCCGCGCCCCACCAGAAGACGGAGAGCGTGAAGATGACGGCATTGAGCCCGTCGTAGCGACCGGCCATTCGGTAGGCACGGGCAATATAGCGAATCGGGTTGATGGCGTGGAAAGAGCGGTTGAGCTCCTCTTTCGCCCTGACTGTGTAGCTCGCCGCAAGGCCGAGCACGGCGAATGTCGCAAGGCAGCAGTAGGCGAGATTCCACTCGGAATGGCGGACTTGAAGGTCGGCCACAAGGCCACCCGCCACAGTGCCGAGCAGCACGCCGAGAAACGAGACGCCCTCCATGCCGCCCATGCCGGTCGAGATTCTCTCCGCGCCGCCGATGTCGCGCACAAGCGCGTACTTGGCGGGCGAGTAGAGCGAGCTTTGAAGCCCCATCAGGAGAACCGCGCCGATGACGAACCACGGTGAGTGGAGCGCGAAGCCCGCAATCGCAACGGCCATGATCGGAAGTTCCGCCCATTTCGCCGCGCGTACGATCCGACGCTTCGGCCACACGGCGGTCAGCCGGTCGGCAAGCGGCGAACAGAGAATGTAGGGCAGGACGAGCATTCCCGCGACAACACTCGTCAGGAGCGACCGCACGCGCTCGTCGGCAATCCATCCGATGACGGTCAGGCACGCCAGCGTCTTCAGGAAGTTGTCGTTCAGCGTCCCGAAGAAGTTGGTGACATAAAGCGGTAAAAAAGAGTTTTTCATTACTTCTGCTCCTGATTGTTTAGCCGTGTAGAACGTGTAGATCGTGTAGATCGTGTAGATACATTTTCTGCATGTTCTACAAGGTTAATTTCTCCCCGGCTGTCGATGCAAAGATTCCATCGCAGATGTGGTCTCTCACCTTCTCGGCCCAGGCACGGTTGTCGATTCCCTTCGGCCTAAAGGAGTCGTGCCATTTGACGTCCGCAAGCGCATAGACCGAAACCTGCGCCCAGATGGACGACGCCCAGAGGTCGAGCTGCTCGTCGTCCTTGACCTTCATCGCGAGAAGCTTCTTCAGCCCCTCGTATACCGGACGTCCGAACGACTCCTTGAACTCGGCGTGGAACTTCGTGGGGCTCGTCACCTCGTGGCGGAATAGCCCTGCGCAGAGCTTCTGCGCCTTCTCCGTCGGAAGCGTCATGAAGAGCATGTCGTCCACCCACTCGCTAACAGCCGCACGCCACGACTTTTCGTCCTTCACGCCGTCCGCGAGCCGCGCAAGCGGCGCACCGAGATCGCCGAAGAGCCGCTTCGCGACAATGCGGTAGAGCGCCTCCTTCGAGCCAAAGTAGCGGTTCATCAAAGCCGAGTTGACCTTCGCGCGGCGGCAGATCTCCCGCGCCGAGGCGAGCGCGAAGCCCTTCTCCGAGAACTCCGCCTCCGCCGCAGCGAGTATCGCCTCGCGCGTCTCCACGCCGTCCTGCCGCGCCTTTCTCTTAAATGTCTTCTCCATCGCCGAAACTCCTTTTATCGTAATCACGCGATTACTTTATCATAAATCGGGTGGGCTTGTCAACGGGGGTGCGAAAAATTTTCAGGGCATGAAAAAAAGGACCGGCGGATGCCGGCCCCTTTTTCACGCAGTTTGGCTGCGCTTCACATTACTTTGCGGGATGGACGCCCATGCCCTTTTCGGCGCCCTCGAGCGGAGTCGTGTAGGAGATCTTCTCCTTCACCTCTGTTACGACTACCGTGCCGATCTTGGTCATCTCGCTGTCGAGCACCTCTCCGGTATCCTCGTCGACGATCTCCTCAACCTTGCCGATGTCAAACTTCATGCCGACCGCGACGCCTTCACGCGAACCGCGGTTGATGAGGAGCTTGTCCGGCTTAACGAGAGAGACGGAGCCCTCCCACGGAATCGTCTCGAGCTGGGCGACGAGGAATTCGACGGCCTGGGCGACTGCATCGGTGCAGGCCTGGCCCATATTGTCCTTTTCGAAACCCTCGAGGTCGCCGGTGAGGCCGCCGAGCTTGTTGCCGTGGTAGCCGAGACCGATGCCGCGCTTTCCGCTCTTGCCGATCACGCTCTTGGACGCCTTGACCTGTCCGGTCGCGGAGTCGCAGATGTAGATCGTGATGTTGATCTCCGCGCCGCCGGCGCTGCCGCCGATGGACACGCCGCTGAGGATGCCCTTTCCGAGCGAGAAGCCTCCGCTGCCGCCCTTCGTCTCCTGCACGTGGGTGATCGCGCCCTTGACGAGCAGCTGGGCTGGCGTCATGCGTCCCATCTGAGGAGCCTTCTTGCCGCCGGCGGTGCGTCCGGACGCCGCGAGGTCCTGCTCCTGCATCGCCGCGCCGCGCATGTCTGCCTCGCCGAGGACGATGAACTTGCCGCTCTGAACAAGCTGGTCGGTGAGAATCGTGCCCCACGCGTCGCCGAGCTCCCACTGTCCGCGCCAGTTGGCCTTGTTCTCGAACTTGTTGACCATGATGGAGTAGCGGAGGTTTCCGCCTTCAGCGAAAGCCGCTGCGGCCGCGAACGCCGCGAGCGCGAGTGTCGTAAGCTTCTTCATTGTCTTTTGCTCCTTTGCAATGCTTGTTTGTTGACTGACTTATGGATGGATTATACCAAATTTTCGGCGTTTATGCGACGACGGCGGACTTCTTTTCTTGTTTTTTCTTCCAGAGGAGGAAGATTGCCGCGCCTGCCGCGGCGAGGAGCAGGATGCCAAGGACCGGACGGTAGAAGATCCATGCGATGGCGATGGTGACGAGCGCGCAGACGAACGCAATGACGCCTGCGACAAGCCCGGTGCCGATTTCGACGATGTTGCCGAGGATCGGCAGCACGTCAGCGAGAACAGACAGCGGCTTGAGGACCATGGAGAGTCCGAAGAACATGAGGAGGAATCCGACAAGGCGGACGATCCACGTCATCATCGTGTTGGCCGAGCGCGCCGCCTCGAACATCTCCGCGGCGTCCTTGACTCCGTCCGAGAGCATGTCGATCTTCTTCTTTGTCTTTGCGAGATATCCGACGAAGGTGTCGCCCTTCTGCTTCGCGACGATGGAGATGTCGTGCGGATACACGACGCTGAAGTTGACGCGCATGTCGCCCACGCGCGGCTGCGAGGCGACGTCGCGGTTGTTCTTCTCGTTGTCGCGAGTGGTCTTGTTCGGAACATATATCGTCCGGCCCTGTATCTGCACGCGCTCGACCTTGCAGACGAAGTCGGTGGGGAACGCATATGCCTGCTCGGATCCGATGCGGCCGATCTGGCTCTCGCTCAGGCGGAAGGCGCCGAACGATACGTTCGCGGCGCGCGTCTCCTCGGAGGGGAACTCGATCATGCCGGGGTTGTCGTGTCCCTGCTCCTTGAATCCGCTCGAGTCGATCGCGCTATCCACCCACTCCTGCGAGTAGGTGTACGTCGTGGTCTTGGTGACGCTGCCGCCGAGGTTCTTCTTCTCCTCGGTCTTGGAATGCTCGACCCACTGGTACATCTCGGTCTTCCTCGCGAGCGCGATGGCCGTGGCGGAAACGCCGAACTGGTCGTCGGAAAGGACGTCAGAGGTCGTCGCCTTGCCGGTCATGTGCACGAGCTGTCCCTCCATCTCGGGATCGATCTTCTCGATCGACTCGACCGGTATGCACGCCCCCTCGCCCTCGTCGAGCGCCTTGGCGGTCTTCACGCTGTTGCCTTCGTTCCAGAAGAGGACGGGAAAGCCCACCACAAAGAGGGCGAGCCCCGCGAGAATGCCCTTTATGGAGGCTCCGAGCCTCGAACCCCACGATACCTTGGTCGTTTCAGTTACTGCCATTTTCAGATTCCTTTCGTAGAAATGCAGATGTTCCTGTTGGTGTTAAGTGTGGGATATTATACCAAAAAACGGACCGCCCCCGCATTGGGGACGGCCTGTTTCATTCACCGAACTTGCGGCTCTGTGCGCTGGGATTATTTCTTCACCAGCTTGCGGACAGCCTTGTGCGAGCAGAAGGTGCGCTCCGTGTAGAGCTTCGCGCGCCATCCGTTGCCCTTCTTGACGACCTTGATCGCCTGGATCCACGGGCTGTTGAACGGGAAGAGCTTCTCGACGCGGACGCCGAACGCATCGCGGGAGACGGTGAAGTTGCCCGCAACGTTGGAACGGCCGTTGTCGATCGCGAGGACCTTGCCCTCGAAGTCCTGGATGCGGAACTTCTCGCCTTCCTTGATCTTGATGGAAACGCGGACGATGTCGCCGGTGCGGAACTCGGGGAACTTCTTCTCGGAGAGCTTCGCTGTCTGCTCGGCGTTGATCTTGTCTATAAGCTTGATACCCATTGCTTAGGCCTCCTTCTTCGCCTCGGTCTTCTTGGCCGGGGTCGCGTGATGCGGCTTGAGGTTGGGGTTCTTCGCACGGCGGATGAGCGACGCCACCGTCGTGGAGGGCTTGGCGCCCTTCGAGAGCCAGTACTCAACGCGCGGAAGGTCGAGCTTGAAGTTCTCGTCCTTGATCTGCGTGTCGTACCAGCCGAGGATCTCAAGGAACTTGCCGTCGCGGGGCGAACGGGAGTCCGCAGCGACGATGCGGTAGGTTGCATGATTGGTGCAGCCCGTGCGACGCATTCTGATCTTAACCATGTCTTTTTCTTCCTTTTCGGTGAATGATTGGCGCATAGTATATCATATCCGCCGACGCAATGCAAGGGGCTGCAAGATAAACGAAATCCCCGCTGGTTGTCCCATCTGGAGTCGAACCAGAACTCTAGGTATCAAAAACCCGTGTGCAGCCGCTACACCATGGGACAGCTGAATTGCAGATATTATACCATATCCGCGTCGATTGTGTGAACAGCCCAGGCGGAAAGGCCGCGGTCGCGCAGCGCAAGCGCGATTTCCTGCGCGCGAGAGAGGGACTCCACGAGTCCGAACGCCGACGAGCCGCTTCCGCTCATCGTCACGCCGAGCGCGCCTTCCGCGCGCAGGGCGGACATCGCCGAGGCTATCTCGGGGTGCATCGCGCACGCCGCCGCCTCGAGGTCGTTTGCAAAAGTCTCCGCTATAAGGCCGATTTCGCCCGACTCCAGCGCCTCAAGGCACACGTCCGTCGCGGACGGTCCGCCCTCCTCGCGCACCGCGGTGCGCGCGTATACCTCGCGCGTCGAGGTGTTTATCCCGGGATTCACAAGGACGAGGTCGAGGCGCGGACACTCAATGCGCTCGACGAACTCGCCGCGTCCGGTCATGAGCACTGGGCCGCCTAGAACAAGCGCGGGGACGTCCGACCCTACCGTCGCCCCGATTTCCGCAAGCTCCTCGCGGGTGCGGCCGAGGTTCCACATCTCGTTCAGCGCGACAAGCGCCGCCGCGGCGTCCGCGCTGCCCCCGCCGAGTCCGCCGCCGGCAGGGATGCGCTTCGCCACCCTGAAGCGCGCCCCGCGCGACGGATCGAGCGCGCGCGCCGCCTTGAGGATGAGGTCGTCGGGATATCCTGTGTCGGACGAAAGTCCGTCGGACGGCTCGATCTCAAGCGTGTCCGAAAGCGATATGGGGGCCACAATGGAACGGAGCGCGTGGTATCCGTCACCACGCACTCCGAACACCTCAAGCGTGAGGTTGACCTTGGCGTACGCCTCAGTCTTCATCGTCTCCGTCGTCGCTTCCGTCTTCGTCGCCACAGTCGCCGTCTTCGCCGCCGCCCATTCCGCCAAGCGCGCCCATCGACATGGCGGCGTTGATGATTCCGCCGATGCCGCGAATCTCGTCAGCCGAGATGCGCATCATGAAGCGCATCGGATCCTCCGCCTTCGCGCGCCACATCATGGCGGCGATGCCCGTCTTCGTCTCGACGGCAAAAGTGTCTGCGACGGGCTTGATAGCCGCGCGCTGCTCCTCGGGAACGAGGGCAAGCAGATGCGGGACGATGGCCTTTACGACAGACGAGATGGAACCGAATGTGACGTAGAACGGCTTCTTCGCGGCCGCCTCCGGCACGGTCGCCGCAAAGCGCTCCGCTACCGTCCACTGCGACTCGAATCCCTTGATGACGCCCGCATTCGCGCAGGCAGGCGCCTTTGCGGTGAACTTCTCCGTCTCCTCAAGCTTCTCCGCATCCGCGGAGAACTTCTCGAAGTCGAACTTGCCAAACGACTCCGGATTCTCCGTCACGGTCTTAATGACCGCCGCGATGTCGAACACATACCTCTCCGCGGAACCATCCTTGCTGCGCGCAAGGAACTGGGAGAGGTCGAATCCACCGTGCTTTTTGACGAGCGCGAGGATGTCGGCCCACTTCTTGTCGGTCATGCGTCCGTAGTTGCCGCAGTCCTCCGCCTCGGCCGTGGCGCTGAACGCGCCCTTGCCCGCGAACGCGAGGGGATCCGCGCCGAGCGGCTTGAGTCCGCACTTCGCGTATTCCGTGCCCTCGGCGAACGTGATCGATCCGTTCAGGTCAATCCCGCGGTCGGAGACCCTGAGTCCGAGGGAGAACGCCTTGAGCGCGTTGATCATCTCCATGTTCGTCGCCGTCATGCCGGGGACGTCCTTCACCGCAGCGGCAAGCGCCTTGACGGCCTTAGGGTTAACGCGCAGACGCACGACCTCGCCCTTGAGCGCCTTCTCGGCGAGCTTGACGTCCGCAAGCGCGAGCTTCGCGCGCTCGGGATCGTCGGAGGCACCGGCCCACTTTCCGTCCTTGGAGAACACGACGTACGTCTTCTCCTCGTCCTTGTCCTCTCCGGAAAGATCGCCCTTGACCACGACGGCCCCTTCCTTCTCGACGGCCCCCTCGTGGCGCTTGATGAACTCTTCCTTCGAAATGGAAACCGGATACAGGACGGAGACCTTCATGTCATCGATCGCATCCTGCGGATTCTTCGCGACCGCCTTCATGTCGAGGTAGAACGGAACGAGCATCGTCGCCTTCTCGCGCGCCGGACCGAAGAACGTCACCGTCGGCATGCCGGCGAGAGCCGCCGCAAGCGACGCCGCCGCAAGAGGATTTCCGACCATCTGACCGACCTTCGCCGCCGCCTCGCCCTGTGCGGCGACATCCGCGACCTGTAGCGACGCAACGCGATCCCACGCCGCAAAGGCGGAAATCGACAGAGCCGCGAGAACTGACGCTAGTGCTTTCTTCATTTCGCTTTTCTCCTCTTGGAGGTTTTGGTTTTCGTGGTTTCGCCGACGAGGTCGGCGATCGCCGCGTCAACGGACGCGAAGAGTTTGCCCAGACGTGCGGTCGGGACGGTCGAGAACGCGAGTCGGATGAGCCCCGAAAGGACGATCGTGCCTACGGAGTACTTCTCTATCAGATGGCGGCGCACCTTCTCAGCTTCCACGCCGATGGGCTTCACGCACATGAAGTAGCCCGAGTTGAACGGCATCGCCTCGAAGTGCTTCGCGTACTCCGGATGCGTCTTGAGGATGACGCGTATCTCGTGGTAGCGCTTCTTCAGGACCGCGAACTTCTCGCGCTTCTGCGAGACATACCCTGGGTCGGCGAACGCGCGTATCGCGAGATGCTGCCCGATCGCCGTCGCGTTGGAGATGCCCGAGCGCACGTTGCCGGCGGCCTTCGCCTCAAGCGCCTTGAGCTGATCCTCAGTCGCGCCCTTGAATGCGAAGCTGACGAACCCGACGCGGAGACCCCAGACGTAGTCCTCCTTCGTCGTGCCGTCGAGCTTGACGGCGAGAACGTTCCTGTGAAGGTCCGCAAACTCGGAGAACATCGACTCTCCGTGGACGCCCTTCTCGTACACGAGCCCGAAGTAGGCGTCGTCGCATATGACGACGATCCGCTTGCCCTTCGACGCGGCGGCGCGCACGGCCGCGACGATCTTCTTCGCGTCCTCGAGCGTCGCCGTGTAGCCCGTCGGGTTGTTGGGGAAGTTGAGGATGAGTATCTTCTTCGCGCCGGGGGCGAGAAGCGCCTCCTTCATCGCCGCCGCGTCGAATGCGCCGCGCCTGAAGGTGTTAAAGTGGACGACCTTGCAGCCGACCGCCTCCTGGAAGATGAGCTCGTAGTTGTCCCAGTAGAGGTCGGGGCAGACGAGCGTGTCGGACGGACCCGCGAAAAGCTCGGCGCACACGCGGATGCCGTGCGTCAGCGCGTTCGTGACGACTGGAGAGGAGAAGCGCTTGCCCTTGAGGGACGGATTCTTCACGAACTCCATCTCCTTCCAGGCCTTTCGCAGGGCGGGAAGCCCGAAGCTGCCCGCATAGAGGAACGCCTTCTTGTCGAGGTTCACTCCCGTCTTGAAGCAGTCCATCACCAGAGGGGAACCGTCCTCCTCGAACGCCATGCCGACCGTGGCGTTGATGTCGCAGGTCTTAGCCTCCGCGCCCTGGCCGAGGATGCCGCCGTACGGAAAATACATTCTCCTGCCGGCGGGGGAGAGGAATCCCGCAGCGTCGGCAAGCGTCTTGTTTAGAGCAATCGCCAGTTTGTTCATATCAGGCGGATATTATACCAAATATTGCGCCCCGCGTGTGCCAAATGGCAAAATGGCTGCAATCCAAATAATTTTCTAAACCTCGCGCACAAACCGCCCGGCGTCAACTGCCCGCATCTTCACCTTCACGTAAACAAGGAGACGCAGCGTCCCGCAGCGTCACCGGGTAGCACCATGTCCGTGACGGTGCTTGCCTGTCAGCGAGAACGGACACGTCGATCAGTATTATGTCCGATACGCGCACGACGCATCCCTCGAGCGTGAACGGGAACACCTGGCGGTCGAAGCCGGGGATTATGAGGGGGACAGTCCCCGGGAAATACTTGATTTTTTTAACGCAGAGGCGCAGAGCCGCAGAGTTCACAGAGTCAGGTGGGAACTTGAGATTTTATGGTTTGAGGTTGAAGTATTTGCGGACGGTCTCGGCGGAGAGCTTCGGACGCCGCAGGCGGTCGAAGACGCCGGCGATCGAGCCGCCGAACATCGCGGACACCGCCTTGCCGCCGAAGCGTTCGCGCGTCCGGCCGTCGTTCATCTGCCAGATCGAGAACCCGACGACGTCGGGGTTCGCCCACAGCGTCTCGAAGATGTCCGTCAGGTACTCGTCCTGGAACTCCTCCGTGTTCGGCGAGGCGTATTCGCCGCGCCGCCCGAACTCGCCGCCGCAGCCAGACTCGGACACCATGATCGGCTTGTCGGGATAGCGCGCGCGGAACTTCGCGACGATTCCGTTGAAGTTTGAGGAAACGGATTTCCTGAACTGCGCGTTGTCGCCGGGAACCATCGGTATCGTCCCCGGATATGCGTTGAACGAGACGATGTCCATGTTCGTGCAGCAGATGTCGCCGTCGGTGATGTTGCATGCAAACGTCACGAGGCGCCCCGGATTCTCGGCGCGTATCGTCTCGGCGAGAGTGTCGACGAGCGACTTGCATTCCTTCTTGTGGCTGGCGCACTCGTTGAGGAATCCGTAGATGATGACCGACGGATGGTTGAAGCTCGCGCGCACCATGTCGCGCGTCTCCTTCACCTGCATCTCGCAGAACTCCGCGTCCTTCAGCTCGCTCGGCGGGAAGTTGTTGTTCGTGTAGTCCTGTCCGTTGCCCCATCCGAGCGACTCCTCCCATACGAGCACGCCGTTTTCGTCGCAGAGGTCGAGGAAGCGTTCGCACTGCTGGTAGTGCGCGCCGCGTATGAAGTTGCCGCCGAGCGCCTTCAGGCGCTGGATGTCCTGCAGCATGAGCGCTTCGCCCGTGGCCGCGCCGTTTAGCCAGTCGGACTCGTGCCGGTTGAAGCCCTTGAGGAACAGCTCCCTGCCGTTCAGGTATATCTTCCTGTCCCGCGCCTCGATCTTGCGGATACCGAAACGAGTTGAAAGTTTAAAGTTTAAAGTTGGAAGTTGAACGGACAGCCTGTGAAGGTTTGGTGCGCCGGGAGACCACAGGCGGAAGTTCGGAACGGTGACGGCCGCGCGGCCGTCGCTCAATTTGACATTGACCTCCCGCCCCCCGTCAAATGCAAGCGTCGCGGCGGAATCGCCGCCATTCTCAACTTCGACCTCGACCTTGCCCGTCTTGTAGTCCAGCGTGCGGACAAAGACCTTCGGCTCGCGCTCGACGAGCTTCACGCCGTGGTAGAATCCGCCGTAGAAATAGAAGTCGTAGTACGGACGCGCCAGCTTCACGCGCGGCCACGAAAGGATGTTGTCGACCGCCGCGAAGACGGAGTGCTCGCCCGCGGCGAGAGCTCCGACGGGGATCTCGAGGCGCGCGTATGGATACGGATGAAGTCCCAAGTCCTTCCCGTCTAGCTCGAACTTCGCGCGGACGCCCATTCCGTCCACGACGAGGACCGCGTCCTTCATCAGCTTCGCGAGCGTGAACGACCGGCGGTAGAGTCCGGTGCCGCGCTTCATGTACCACTTCGGCATCATGTCGTAGCACGCGGGGACGGGAATCGAATCCGTTGCCACGAAGTCCCCCTTCGCGGCCTCCTCTATCGGCTTACCCTCCTCGAAGCGGAAGCTCCAGCTCCCGTCAAGCGAAAGCGACTCCGCAGCCATGCCGCACGCGGCGGCCGCACAAAACAACAACGACAATATATGCGACTTCATTTTCATGCAACACATCCCATTAATCATTTTTCCACTATTATACCACAAAACACCGTGAGAGAATCACGCAACTCGTTGCGAAGATATGAGAGAACATGAAGACAGGGGGGACAGTCCCCGGTAAATACCCGAGGCAGGTGGCGGGCACCTCGCGAGGTAGGCATAGGGTACCTCCCGAGGTGGGAATAAGATACCTCGCGAGGTAGGCATAGGGTACCTCGCGAGGTGGTTTTACGGTTCACTGTCGCGATGCAACAGCAGAACTGGCGTCGCGCTCAGCGGTTGGTCGCGTAGAGCGGACCGAAGTTCGCGCACGCGCGGTAGTCCGCGCCCGTCGGATCGTCGCTCGCGCCGAAGAGGCCCCAGCAGTGCGGCTGGAAGACCTGCTCCTCCGGCACGTTGTGCATAGCGACCGGAATGCGCAGCATCGAGGCAAGCGTGATGAGGTCCGCGCCGATGTGTCCGTACGCGATCGCTCCGTGGTTCGCGGCCCAGGCGTTCATCACGGAGTAGACGTCCTTGAAGAAGCCCTTCCCGGTGAGGCGCGGCGTGAACCATGTGCACGGCCATTCGGGGTTCGTGCGCTCCATCAGCGTCTTCTGCTGCTTAGCGTCGAGCTCCACCGACCAGCCCTCGGCGATCTGCATGACCGGACCCTGCCCCTTCACGATGGAGATGCGGATCATCGTGAGTGGCATTCCCTTCGGGGTGAGGAACGACGACGAGAAGCCGCCGCCGCGGAAGTACTCCACGCCCGCCGGAACCCACTTCGTCGCCTTCAATGTCGCGTCGATGTCCTTCTGCGTGACATCCCACCAGTTCTTGAAGACCGGCTTGCCCTTCTCCTTCATCTCGCCCGCCGCGTCAAGGCAGCAGGAGCCCGAGTTGAGGAGGTGGATGATCCCCGCCTTCGCGTCCTTCGGAAGCCCCTTGCCCGTGGCGCGCTTGACGGCCGCGTCGCTCCAGTAGGTGCGAACGTCGGCGAACATCGACGCCTTGTTAGTGAGGAGCCACATGAGGAGCATGCAGATTCCGTTGAGCGAGTCGTTCTCCGTCGCGAGGATCTGCGGCATCTTCTTTCCGTTCCAGTCGAACGAAGTGTTGCACATCACCTCCGCGACATCGCCGTTCGGCCAGTGGTCCGTCCACTGGCGCTGCCCCTGGAATCCGCCGGCGATGGCGTTCCTGCCGACCGCCTCCTCGCCGAAGCCCATCTCCTTGAGCTTGGGGTTTCCGGCCATCATGTCGCGGACGATTATCGCCATCTTCGCGATGAACTCCCAGTCCTTGTCCTTCGCCTCGCGCGACTTCTGGATCTTGACCGGATTGTAGTCCTTGCCCTCCTTGAGGTTTGCGCGCATCCACGCGAGCGCCTTCTTGTACTCCTCCTTGTCGTAGATGCCCTCCTCGATGCGGCGGAGGATCTCGCACTCGTCCATGTTCTCCGGCGCGATGCCGAGGTAGTCCTGCATGAAGTTGACGTCGACGAACGAACCCGCGATGCCCATCGCGGAAGTGCCGATGGAAAGATAGCTCTTGCCCTTCATCATCGCGACGGCGAGACCCGCCTTCGCGAAGCGGAGGATCTTCTCGGCGACGTCGGCGGGGATCTTGTCGGACTCGTCGCGGTTCTGCACCTCGTGTCCGTAGATGCCGTACGCCGGCATCCCACGCTGCGCATAGCCTGCGAGCATGCACGCGAGATAGACGGCTCCCGGGCGCTCCGTGCCGTTGAAGCCCCAGACGGCCTTGGGCATGACGGGGTCGAGGTCCATCGTCTCCGTTCCGTAGCACCAGCAAGGCGTCACGGAGAGCGAAACGCCGACGTTGTTCGCGGCGAACTTGTTCGCGCACTGCGCGGCCTCGAACCTGCCGCCGATCGTCGTGTCGGCAATCACACACTCCACTTTCGATCCGTCAGGATAGCGGAGGTTGTCGCTGATGAGCTTGGCGGCGGCCTTGGCCATCGCCATCGTCTGGTCTTCGAGCGACTCGCGAACGCCGCGCCTGCGGCCGTCGATGATCGGGCGAATGCCCACCTTGGGAAACGGGTTGTGCGTAAACACTGTCTGGTTCATTTTATGTTCCTTTCTTGTATGCTTTGAGTTAGATGTCGGTTATTGTCTGGCTGCCGCGCCCGCCTTTGAGCTGTCCCACGGTTTGAAACCGAGCGCGAAGGCCGGGGAGGACGGCTTGAGCCGGAAGTCGAAGACTTCGGGATTCTCGAATTGCGGGTCGGCGTACTTTCCGAGAATCTCCTTCCCGCTCGCGACCCATCCGTTCCAGTCGAGACCGTCGAAATCGGGCTTGCCCGAAAAGTCGTACCACAGGTTTCCTGCCCAGATGCCGCCGACGTTGCGCACGCCGCGTCCGGCAAGAGGGCTCCCCTTCACGATCACGATGTTGTTCAGGAAGTTAAGCGTACACGGAACGTCCTGCACGACCGCACGCTCCATCCTGACCGCTCCGCGTGTGCGGTTCCAGGCGAAGATGTTGTTTCTCACTATGCAGCCTGTGCCATAATGCTGGTGAAAGCCTCCGTCGGTCGTATTCCAGCAGAGGTTGCGCTCCGCGACAACCCCTTCGCTTCCCTCGTCGAAGTAGATGCCCCATCCGCCATATGAATAGCTGTCCACATCGTGGATGACGTTGTCGTGAACCGTAGTCCCGAAACTGGTGCCGAGCGTATAGACACCGCCCATATCGCTCATGACGCCTTTCCCGAGGTCGTATATCCTGTTGTACGCGATCTCGTTGCGCTGTGCGACCGAGCCGCGGAACCCCCACGTCCATCCGACCGAGACTCCCGAATAGAAGAAGTCGTATATGTCGCAGTGAAGCACCTTCGAGTCTGAGACGTGGGTAAAGACAATTCCCGTTGCTTCGGGATTGAAACGTCCGCCGCCGCGTATGATGCAGTCCTCGATGCGGTTGAACGCGACGGAATGCGGCGCCGTCTTGGATATGACGCGCCGGGAAAGCGTCTCGCCGTCAGCAACATGTCCGGCCCATGAGCCCATGATCACGCCGCCGGCGCCAAGGTCCTCCATGAGACAGCGCGCGACCGTGTTTGAAACACACCCGTCGTTGAACCTGAGCGCGTAGTTGCCCGTGTGCCGGAACACGCAACTGTCCCAAGTCAGGCGGCAGGCTCCTTTCGCCGTTACCGCGCCGTCGCTTCCGCCCGCGGCCTGATGCTGGTACGACTGTGTCGGACGGTTGTTCTCCCGCCCTTCGCCCCAGCCGTCCGTCACGGCGAACACAAGGTTGCTGAACAGGATATCGTGAACAAGCTCCTTCTTGTCGGGGTCGCCTTTTATCTCCACGAGCCGGCTTAGCTTGGAGCTGGGGGCGAATGCCACGATCGACTCGATCTTCTCTCCTGGAAGCGGACGGTAGAGGATGCGCCCGTTCTTCCCGTCGTAGAACCATTCGCCGGGCGCGTCAAATCCGCCGCGCACATTCTCAAACCAGACGAGCGTCTCCTTTGAATTCCATTTCTTCCAGCCGTCCCAGTTCTCCGGGGAATGCGTCTCGACCTCGCCGGCAACGGAATCGACAGACTTTATCACCCGTCGCGAGAAG